>MDTE01016706.1_pt1 | contig 16850 bp, 18 predicted proteins | sample 811231 | NCBI WGS metagenome assembly MDTE01 (sample SAMN05326651, study PRJNA326480) | marine metagenome | isolation source: seawater | place: Indian Ocean: Red Sea | collected 2010
ATGATGGAACTTTAAACCCTAACGGATTTCCAAAAAATAAAATTGGAACTAAGTTTAAAGTACATCTTCCAGAAAAATACTCAGACACTCCAGGAACCCCTGCAAATGCTGTAATTGTGGATATTCCATTCAAAGAATCTTTCAACGCAAATACAAGAGAAGTTGTAAAAGGTTAGATTAATTTAAAGGGGAGAATTATATTTCTCCCCTAAATTATATATGGCTAATTTGTTTCTAATTGCGATTTGCATTATAATTGCAATTGCTTTAATACTATTTCCACTATTAGTGTCATACAAAGAACAAAAAAATAAAAAAAAATAATGTTTGCTGAATTTTTGAATATAGTTTTTAAATCAATTAAATTAGATAGATCATTATATAGTGATAATAAAAATTTTGGTGAAGCTGCTATTTATTTTGCTGGAATAATTATGATTTTGGATGGTATAGCCGGAGCTATAGCCGCGAATACTGTTATTAAGACTGCTATAGCAATGTCAGGTCTTACAGCAATAATTACATGGTTAGTATGGGGTATTTTTATATATGTAATAGGAGTTAAACTTTTTCCAGAAAAACAAACAAAAGTTCCATTTAAAAAAGTTTTGACTGCTGTGGGTTACGCTCACGCACCAGGATTAATCCGTTTTTTTGCTGTTACCCCTGAGTTAATGGTACCAATAATTTTTCTTACACAGTTTTGGATTTTTGCAGCTTTAATTATATCAACTAAACAAATTCTAAATTTGAAATCTAATCTAAAATCCTTTGGAATTGTATTTTTATCTTTTTTGATAATTGCATTTTTGTCTATCTCATTTGTAATGAGTAGAATGAATATTCTTCCAGTAAATAATATCTAAACTGGATAAATTGTCTTTGAAATTCTACAAGAATTGCAAATCTTGAACCCAGTTAATATCAAATTTTGAGACACACTGTCATCAATTACTTTACATTCATCACAAACACCATTTAACTCCTGGATGTTGTCTAGATTTTCAATTTTTTCTTTATCTTTATCAATCATTGTCCGTCAAACCGGCACCAGCAGCACTATTTTTTAAACTATCTGACTCTTCAACAAATGTTTCCTCGGAAAGCTTGTATAAACTTTTCCATTCTACTTCAGAAAAATTATCTGTATTTTCTAAAAAAAAAATTTCAACATTGTTTGCAAATTTTAGAAAAATTTGATTTGGTTTATTTGATAAAATATTAATATTAAAATTTAATTGATATTCAGCTTGATCAAATTTGACACGAATTCTTTTACCTATTATTTCAGAACTTCTACTTAAAAAAGGTAAAATCAGTAATGGAAAAGAAATTTTATCAAATTTAATCATTTTAAATTTTTCAAGATTTTTAATTTGATCTAAAATACTTATTCCAAGCAGTATTGGGCAATAAGGGTATTTTTTTGAATTATTATTTTCAGTGATTAAACTTATACTTTCAAACTTTTCTTGATTTCTTGAAATATAATATTTATTTAAGCTTTTTATTCCTTCTAGTCCAAATAATTCAAGCAAACGAATATTTTTTCCAATCTCCTCTGCAATTCCCCAGGAAAATCCTGCAGCCCTACTTGCGCGTTTTGAAGTTGTTTCTATTTCACTAAGTGATTTCATAAATTTATTTAGCTGTTATAGACCCACTGTTGATCAATATTTTTTAATTCATTTGGTAAAGGAGCTCCTTGGAACATGCATATTCTCAGCCATTTATCTGATCTAGGATCAAATTTTAATGCTCCGAAAAAAGACAATTTTAATCTAAGCATATCAATTGGAATTACTTTTTCTCCAATCGTATTATCTTGAATTTCGGAATATGGAAATTTTTCAACTATAAAGGCTCTTCTAACCACATGTCTTAAATCACTATTTTGAAATAAAAATTTATCAATTGTGAGGTTTTCACTAGTGACAGTAACTTTATCATATAAATTTTTGATATCTCTGGCAATCGCTAACGGCTGCTCTAACTCAGATCCGTTTTCCTCAAATCTATCAGCATATCTTGGTTCTTCTTTATTTTTTGAAATGAACCAAAAGTTTTTATAATTTTCTTTTTTATGAAAATCAATTTTTAAGATTTCAGAGTATTTTTGCTCAATTATTTTTTTTAAATCTCTAACAGTTCTATGAGCTGGTATTGTAAAATATTTATCCTCATCAGAGCTCATTTTTTTAATCAATGGTTTCACTATTTCATCAAAAGGCTCCAACATTATAGAAACTACGTATTCTATGCATTCATAACACATCCTGTTATCTAGCCATGAATAGATCTCATTAAATGGATAATCAATTCCAAAATCAAATTCAGTTTCAATAAACTCAATAAATTTTTTTATATCCTTTAAAAGAAAATTTAACTTTTTTTGCTGATATTCATTATCTGTATTCCAGCTTGTAATATTTTTAAGGGAATTTCTTAAACTAATCTTAAATATCTTGATTTCATTTAAGTCCACTTTTTTTAATTCCCTAATCTTTTTTAAAGCAATTTCTCTACTCATTATCCAATTATTTAATAATGTTGGATGATTTACAATAAATGGTGCCATGCCAAGCCCAGTCGAATTACCAATACCCAAACTTTTACAAATTTTATTATCTAATTTCACTGCTGTTTTTGGAGACTTAGATTTCGCTACATGATTAACTTGATCAAAAGTGAATTGTCTTACAAGATAAACTAGCATCATCTCAAGTCTAAATGGACCATTTATTTCCTTTCGGTTTTTTATTCGGAATCGATCTGCAAGTCCAAATTTTCCTGACCCATAAACAGCAGTCGTTCTATAAAGATATCCAACTTTACTTAATAGCTTTAAATCTGGTTGATTGCCCTTGCTTAAACTATCAACTACATGATTGAATAGTCTTATCGATTTATTTGCTCTAGAAAGAGTTAATTCCTTGTATGACAGTCTGCCGACTTCTTGTCTTGGAACTTCGTTTCTTAACCTACTTAAATCTTCTTTAGTAGGAACTCCATCGTGTAAAGTAAATGCTGCATCCCATTTAGTTGCAATAACTCTGTCAGATCTTTCTTCATCATTTATTTCATTAGCAAAACATACTAATGAATAAACTCTATCTTTTTTTTGAAAAGAGTAAACTGCAGTTCCATGGCCATTTTCATTCAAATCAAATAAATCTCTATTATATTTCCAATCTTTAAACTCATCTAAAAAACTTCTTAGAAAGGACAATTTAGATTGATGAAATGATCCTAATCTAGATAATTTCATAATATCTTTTGGATTTCTTAATTTTACTTCCATTTAAATATTTTTATAAAAATTAAACCAATTATTACCAAGTATACCATTAGTCTCATTTGCCGAAAAACCAACTTTTTTTAATCCTGTTTCTAAGTTTTTAAAACCTCTGGCGTCTTGAAACCAACCAGGTTGTTTTGGAAATCCTGGCTTTTTTTTTGTTCCTTCTCCATAATTTTTTATTTTAGACCAGGTGCCATTTCTCATCCAATCAACAACCGCATCAGGTTGATCTAAACATAAATCAGAGCCAATTCCTATATTTTCTACACTCATAATTTCAGCTGTTCTTGCAGCCATTTCACAAAAGCTTTCTAGTGTACACTTGCTATTTTCCTTTAAATGATGTGGATATAAAGAGAGACCTAGCATTCCCTTACTTTCTCCTAGAATTTTTAATAAGTCAGTTGATTTATTTCTTTTGGCTGCATGCCAAAAATTTGGGTTTGCATGGGTAATTGCTATAGGTTTTTCACTAAGTTCTATTGCATCGAATGTACTTTTTTCAGCTGAGTGAGACATGTCTACAACAATACCAACTCTATTCATTTCTCTTATTGCTTCCTTTCCAAAATTAGTTACTCCACTATCAATTTTTTCATAACATCCAGTCGCAAGTAATGATTGATTGTTGTATGTCAATTGCATAAACCTACAACCTAAATTATGAACTTTTTCAACTAGATGAATATTGTCTTCTATAGGAGAACAATTTTGAAACCCAAAAAAAATAGCTGTTTTATTTTCTTTTTGTGCTTTTTCAATATCTTTAAAATTTTTTCCCAAAAAAATTAAATCTGAATTTTCATTAAATAATTTTTCCCATTTTTTAATTTCAATTAATAATTCATCATAATCTTCATGATAGACTATAGTGACATGAACAGCATCTAGATTCGCTTCTCTGTTTATTTCAAATATTTTTCGACTCCATTTGCAATATTGTAGGTTATCTATTCTATAATTCATGATTTATTAAATAAACCATATCAACATGTATTTTTAATTTCTATGAATTTTATTGAAATTTTAACTATATTTTGAAATAAAGTTTCTTCATCATGATCAATAATAAAATAATTAAAGTTTCAGTCATAATGGGCAGTAAATCAGACTATAAAATTATGAAATTATGTGAAAAAACTCTAAAAAAATTGAATGTTCCATTTGAAACTAAGATTATTTCAGCCCATAGAACTCCTAAAAGAATGTACGAGTATGCCTTGAAAGTAGAAAAAAATAATATAGGCGTCATTATAGCTGGAGCTGGCGGATCGGCTCATTTACCAGGGATGATTTCTGCATTAACGTCGGTACCCGTATTAGGTGTACCAATTGAAAGTAAAAAATTAAAAGGTTTAGATAGTCTTTTGTCAATAGCACAGATGCCAAAAGGTATACCTGTAGGAACTTTGGCTATTGGCGAAGACGGTGCAATTAATGCTGCTCTTCTCGCATCATCGATTATTGGAAATAATAATTCAAAGATTAAAAATAAATTAAAAAGTTGGAGATCTTCTCAAACTAAATCTGTAAAAAAAAAAACCTAAATAATGTCATTGATAACACTTGGTATACTTGGTGGTGGACAATTAGGAAGTATGCTTTCGGTTGCAGCAAAAGGTTTGAATATCAAAACAGTTATTTTTTGTGATGATGATGATGCGCCCGCGAAAAATTTTTGTGACGAATTCATTTATGCCGAATATGATGATAATAATAAAATTTATGATTTCGCAAAAAAAGTAAATTTTATTACTTATGAATTTGAAAATATTCCCTATGAAACTTTAAATGAACTCAATAAATTGAAACCTGTTTTACCTAAACCTTCTGTAAATCGTTTAATACAACATCGTATAGCTGAGAAGGATTTTGTGAATAAATTAAATATTAGAACAACCAGATATGTGCTTGTAGAAAATCAGGATGATTTATTGCCTTTAGATGATTTCTTGCCTGGAATATTAAAAACTACTACAATGGGATATGACGGCAAAGGTCAATACCCTATTAATAATAAATTAGATATTAAAAATTTAAATATTGATTTTAAAAAAGATTATATTTTAGAAAAAACGGTTAAACTTAAAAAAGAAATATCTGTGATTATTACTCGATTTAGAAATAATAAATACGAAATTTATGAACCAATTGAAAACATACATAAAGATCAAATTTTGAAATACTCAAAAATACCAGCAGATATTAATCAAAAACTCTACAATCAATCCAAAGAGTGGGCAATCATGATAGCTGAGGAACTTAAATATATTGGAACTCTTTGTGTAGAATATTTTATTGATAGAAATGACAACTTATATGTTAATGAAATTGCTCCAAGAGTACATAATTCTGGTCACTTAACAATTAATGCTTACAACATAAGTCAATTTGAGAATCATATCAGAGCTGTTTGTTCTCTCGAGCAAATTAATCTTAAAAAAATTTCAAATGCAGAAATGATAAATATTATTGGGGATGAAATAATTTACTATCGTCAAAATCCTAAATTAAATAATAATCAATTTTTTTTTGATTATCAAAAAAAAGATATCAAAGAAAAAAGGAAAATGGGACACCTTACAACTTTGAAATAATGCTAAAATCTATAGAGGGTAATTTTGATCATCCAGAGGTAAATCAGCTTTTAAAAAAACATTTTGTAGAACTTAGAGCCGCTTCACCTGAGGGCAGTGCTCATGTATTAGACATACCTGGGCTTAGAGAACCATCGATAAAATTTTGGAGTTTATGGGATAAAAATCAACTAATGGGGTGTGGTGCTTTAAAATTTTTAGAAAAATTTCATGGCGAATTTAAATCAATCAGAGTGCATGATGATTATAGAGGCAAAGGTAACGGTGTAAAAATTATTGACCATTTAATTGGTGAGGCAAAAAAACTGGGAATTAAAAGATTAAGTATAGAAACGGGTGCAGGAGAATTTTTTGCACCGGCAAGAAAATTGTTTGATAAATTTGGGTTTAAATCATGCCAACCTTTTGCTCATTATAAAAAAGATATAAATTCCCTATATTTTACAAAAATTTTAGACAATATTTAATTTTTTTAATTTATTATTTAATCAATTTAGTTGACAAAACTGATAATTTTCTAAAGAAAGCGTTTAAATTACTTAATTATAAGTAATAAATTAATATAACAAATAGTAAGAAGAAAAATATGAGTCTACAAGGAAAAGTAAAATGGTTCAATCCTACCAAAGGTTTTGGTTTTATTGAAAGAGATGACAAAGAAAAAGATGTATTCGTACATGTGTCAGCAGTAAGAGATGCTGGTATGAACGGATTAGATGAGGGTCAGGCTTTGACTTTCGATGTTGAAGATGGTCCTAAAGGTCCTTCGGCAGTTAACTTAAAAACTGCATAATTTTCACATAAAAAATTGGCTATAAATTTAATTATTTTTAATTAAGAATTAATTTATTTTTATAGCCAATTTACTATTCTTCAATTTAATTAAAAACTATTTATGATTGGTATTTTAGGTGGAATGGGTACTCAGGCAGGTTTAGATTTTTGCAATAAGCTTGCAATTTTATACAGAGGTAAGATAGATCAGGATTATCCATTGTTTTTACTCTATAACAAATCTAATATACCAGGTAGACCTGAATCAATTGGTATTCATACAGGAAAGCTATCAAAAAAAACAAGTGATAAAAAAACTAAACAAAAATATTCATTAGTTTTAAAAAGTTTAATTTATGGCTGTAATCTTTTAAAAAAAAGTAATTGTAAATTTATAGTCATACCCTGTAATACAGCACATTATTGGTATGATGACTTAAAAAAAAAAATTAGCATACCCATAATAAATATGCCCAAAGAAGTTTTTTTATATGCCCAAAAAAAATGTAAAAAAAATTCATCAATTGGTTTGCTTGCAACTGAAGGAACTTTAAAAACAGGTGTCTATAACAAGTTTTTTGATAAAAAATATAATTTAGTTTTTCCAAATAAATCTATTCAAAGTATATCTGTAAATAAAGCAATTAAATTTGTAAAAATGGGTAAAATAAAATTAGCAAGTAAAGTAATTAAACCTGCGATAAATTATTTAATCAAAAAAAAATGTAAAAAAATTATCTTAGGTTGTACAGAGCTTCCTATTGCCATATTTGCCTATAAACCATTCAAGACAATTAAATCTTCAAAAATTTTTTTAGATCCAAATTTGATTTTAGCTAATGCTGCCATGAAGAAATACAAAAAATAGATAATGCCATCTAAAGGAAAACCTTATGTGTTGTTAGTTGCAGAAGCAATTTACTTAAAAGTTTGTGAGATAAAGAAAAAAAATCCTGAACTTTCAAACATAAACGCAATTGAAAATTTTATTGGATCAACTGTCTACAATGAAATTAGTAGTGGAAAATTTCATGATAAATTAATTGATCAGGTTTCTAAAAAAAAAGCACCTGAAGAAACTATAAGATTACTCCATATTCAAAAAGAATTATCTGTCAAACAGTTAATCCAATTTCCTGAATTATATTATGCAAAGAGTCACTATCCTCTTGAAATTTCTCAAAGAGCCTTTGATCATTTGTGGAGAATGTGTGAAAGTTATGAGCTATGGTGTAAGGAAAGCAAACAAGAAAATTTAATTAAACTAAATATTATTGATTAATATTTACCAGATTTATTTTTTTCCTAGCTAAATAAATTCTTTTTTCAACCAATTTTCTTAATTCTTCATTCAGATCTTTTTTAGAATTATTTTTTTCTATTGTTTCTTTAACTAAATCTAGAGAATTTTTTCCAGTTTTGTATTTAATAGATTTATTAATCAAATATTGACCACCAGCTTTATAAATATTTCCTGAGGTTATTGCGGTTACACTTGGTCCAATTAAAGACATTAAAGGTATGAATCCTGACAAGAAAACGAAGGATATTAAAATTAATGTTAATCTAATAAACCTATTCATATCAAAACCTTAGTTGATTTGATTAGATTATTCTATTTAATTGTAGTCCAAATTAGGGTTAAAATATCCAAAATTTATTAAGATTAATGTAATTTGAACGTTTTATGCTGAAGATATATCCATTAATATTTATTATCTTATGGTCTTCTGCATTTATTACTACAAAACCGATTATAGATAATAGTGATCCATTTTCAGCATTAGCATTCAGATTTTTTTTTGTTGCAATAGGATTTTTTTTATTTTCTCTTTATCTTAAACAATCAGTAATTATTCGAAAAAAAAATTTAATTGAGTCTATATTAAGTGGTATTCTTTTTCATGGATTTTATTTAGGTGGGGTATTTTATTCCATATCAATTGGTATGCCTACAGGTACTGCTGCATTAATAGTAACACTACAACCTGTTTTAACAAATGTGTTGAGCGGACCAATACTAAATGAAGAAGTTACTATAAATCAATGGATCGGAGTATTTTTAGGATTTTTTGGGGCAACATTAGTTCTGGGTTTTGATATTGGTGTTGATATTCCTCTAATTGGTGTAGTGGCAACAATAGTAGCTTTAATCTCAATTACTGTTTCTACAATTTGGCAAAAAAAATTAAGTAACAATTTACCTTTAACAGTCAGTAATTTTTATCAAGCTTTGGGTGGTTGTTTGTTTCATATAATAATAATAATTTTATTTGCTAAACCATATATTGATTTTACGAAAACATTTATCATTTCGATGAGTCACCAAATTTTTCTAGTTTCATTTGGAGCATTTACGATATTAATGTTTTTAATAAAAAACAATTCTGCTAGTAAAACAGTTTCTATATTTTTTTTAATTCCAGCTACCTCGGCTTTAATGGCTTGGCTTTTTTTAGACGAAAATTTAACTAAAATAGATATTTTGGGTTTTATCATAACAACAATAGGAGTTTATATTGCGACCAGGAATTAAATATTTTATATGGTTTTAAACCCAAATTCTAAAGACGCATCAGTAATAGAGTGATAAAATGATTCTCCAAAACTTCTAAGTGTAAATAACCTTACTTTTTCAGGGTTGGTATCAAGCATATCAATGGTAAATGCTATTCCATTATAAGTTGAATTTATTGAATTATTTTTTTCTAAAGTATTGAAGTTAAAAGGACAACCTTTTTTTAAAACTTCTCTAGTATTTTTTCCCTCAAGTTCAATTATTGCTTTAGAGTGAGACAAATCAGTAACTGCAAAATCTGATTCGTTGCAAACATTGAGAAGATTATTAATTAGATCTTTTTTTGAAGACACTAAAAGCCAATTTTTTGGTCCGTTCCATAAAATTCTTGTATCACTATTAGATGTTACTTTTAATGGTTCATTATTAAAATTTAAATTATCTATACTTATATTTTCTAAAGAAACTTGAGAATTTTTATACTGAACTATTTGAATAATTAACAAATTTTTTAACTCTGAAATCTTTAGGAGTTCTCTCTCATTTTTATCCTTATAATCACCAAATTGGCCCTTAGAGTGAATATTTGCTAAAGGTGATATTAAATTCATGATCTAACCCTTTCACCTTTTGGGTCAACATAATGTGAAGAAACTATTTCAACTGGAATTATTTTATTTTTTAAAGGGGACATCACAAATAATTTTTTACCGATCATATTCTTTCCATCTTTAAGAATAGCCAAAGAAAATGGATTATCGTGTTCTACACTCCAGCATGATGCCGAAATATAACCTAATTTTGGGTTAGGTAGTGGTGCATTAGAGTCTTTTACTAAATGGGAGCCCTCTGGAATAGTTGTTTTCTTATCTAAAGGGACTACTCCTACTATTCTTTGTCTATCAGCAGCTACAAATGCAGCTCTTTGTAATGATCGTTTTCCAATAAAATCTTTTTTTTTACTTATTAGGCCATCTAACGCATTATCGTAAGGGATTGTTCTCCCGTCAAGTTCCGAGCCCGCAACATGGCCCATCTCGATACGTAGTGTAGATAGTGCTTCTGTTCCGTACGGTTGAATTTTAAATTCCTGACCTAATTCAATGATTTTTTCCCACATATAGTTACCACTATCCGACTTTACGTTCACCTCATAAGCCAACTCACCTGAGAATGAAATTCTAAAAATTCTTGCCTCTGTACCAAATAAATCTGCCTCCATGTAACCCATAAATGGCAAATTTTCATTGGATACATTATCCTTTGGAAATAATTTTTGTAATAAAGCTCTTGATTTTGGTCCAGCTATTGCTGCGCCAGCCCATTGTTCAGTTGTTGAAACTACATTTACATTTAATTCTGGCCAAACAAGTTGTAAATAATATTCAAGATGTGAAAGTACATTTGCTGCTTGAGCTGTTGTTGTGGTCATATGATAATGGTTTTCTGAAATTCTTGTGGTAGTTCCATCATCCATTACTATACCATCTTCTCTTAACATAACTCCGTATCTAGCTTTACCAATTGGCAATTTCAACCAAGCGTTAGTATAAATTCTATTTAAAAACTCTGCAGAGTCAGGGCCTTTAATATCTATTTTACCTAAAGTTGTAACATCACAAACACCAACATTGGTTCTAACATTTTTAGCTTCTCTTTTAGAGGCTTCAAATAAAGTTTCATTTCCTATCTTATAGTATCTAGGTCTCAACCAAACTCCAGCATCTACAAAAACTGCATTATTCTTTTCATGCCATGAATGCATTGGTGATTTTCTGGTTGGTTTTGAGTGTTTACCAATTTCTCTTCCAACTATGGCTCCAATTGAAACTGGTGAGTAAGGAGGTCTAAATGTTGTATGACCTACTGCTGGAACAACTTTATTCTCAATTTCAGACACAAGTTGTAATCCATTTAAGTTACTCGTTTTACCTTGATCTGTAGCCATTCCAAGTGTTGTATACCTTTTAACATGCTCAATTGATCGGTAACCTTCTCTTAACGCTAGCTCTATATCTGTAACAGCAACATCATTTTGAAAATCTAAAAATCTTTTGTAATTTTTTCCTTTTGGCAAAGGTACGCACCAAAACTTATCGTGCTTTGAAGATTTTTTTTCAACTACATTTGGTATTGAGATTTCATTTTCTTTTTTTGTTATTTTTTTTGATATTTCATTTGCTGCTTTAAATGAAGTTTTTAAGGTATTCTGAAGTGAAAAAATTCCATTAGCTGCTCCTAAAGTAGTTTCTTTTTGTTTAGATTTACCGGGAACAAAGGCGTCTATTTCTTCATTAAATTTTGTTTTATTACCTGATTGAGAAGCGAGATGAATAGTTGGTGTCCAAAAACCAGAAACACATATACAGTCGCATTTTATATTTTCAATTTTTCCTAATTGTTTTTTGTCTTCTGAAATACCTGCAATATCAGCAGATTTTACTTTTTTATAACCCTGAGCAGCAACAACAACATAAGAAAATTTTATTTTGATTCCAAGATTAATTGCCTCATCAATAATTTCTCCGCTAGGGTTTTTTCTTGAATCTAAAACAATTGGATCGATCCCATTTTTTTTAAATTCAATGGCCGTTTCATAACCACTATCATTATTTGTAAATACTAAAGGATTTTTTCCAACTAAAACGCCATAAACTTTAAGATATTCTTTTGCTGCTGATGAAAGCATTACACCAGGAGTATCATTATTTCCAAAAACTATAGGTCTTTCAATAGATCCTGAAGAAATCAAAACTTCTTTTGCTCTGATGTACCAAAGTCTCTTGTTTGGGTGAAATTTTTTTGTTTGTGGCAAGTGATCGCTCACCTTCTCAGACATTACAAGCATATTATGATCGTAATATCCAAAAATTTGTGATCGATTTTTGATAGTTACATTGGGCATTTCTTTAAGTTCTGAAATAATACTCTCAGCCCAATCTTTTCCTGATTGATTTCCAATATTAACATCACTAGTCAAAAGAGATCCTCCAAATCTAGGTTTTTCCTCTGCTAAAATTACTCTTGCACCATTTTTTGCAGCTGTATATGCGCTTGCCAATCCTGAAGGTCCCGATCCAGCAATTAATAAATCACAATATTCGTATTTATGTTCATACCTCTCTTTATCGTGCTCGGTTGACGCAACACCTAGTCCAGCTGCTTTTCTAATAAATGGTTCATAAACTTTATACCAAAAACTTTTTGGCCACATAAATGTTTTATAATAAAATCCAGCTGGTAAAAAAATATTCAAAAAATTATTTATTGCCCCGACATCAAAATTTACACTTGGCCAACAATTAACACTTTTTGCCTCTAGACCTTCAAAAAGTTCTTGTTCTGTGGCTTTAATATTTGGTTCAGTCTCCCCATTTCTATAAAGCTGAACTACAGCATAAGGTTCATCAACTCCTGCTCCAAAAAAACCTCTTGGTCTATGATATTTAAAGCTCCTTCCTACTAAATGAACTCCATTAGCTAATAGTGCTGACGCTAAAGTATCTCCTTCGTATCCAAAATAATTTTTACCGTTAAATTTAAATGAAATCTTTTTATCTCTATTTATAAGTCCAATATTTTGTAATCTATAATTTTGAGACATTACGATATCTCCTCATCAGCTTTTAGTGTATTAAATATTTCATGAGTAGCTGTATCTCTCTCAACTTTTATCCATTGTCTACATCCTGAAAGATGTTGCCATAACTCCCAGTGTTTTCCTCTCAAACTTTTTCTATTATAAACAAAATTATCCCAATCCTTATCTGAGATTTCCTGATTTAATTCTGGTCTTTTTACACTTGCATCTCCTCCATAGGAAAATTCATTTTGTGATCTCAAACCACAATGTGGGCACTTTATATGAAGCATTTATGAGATCCAAGTTTTGGTACCAAGTCCTTTTTCATCAAGTAAGTAACCTGTATTAAATCTTTTTAAGCTATATCCTGAATTTAATTCATGAACTTTATCTTGTGCAATCGTGTGAGCGAAAGTCCAACCTGAGGCTGGAGTAGCTTTAAAACCTCCATAACACCAACCACAATTTAAATATAACCCTTCGATATGAGTTTTGTCTATGATCGGCGAACCATCCATTGACATATCCATTATTCCACCCCATGTTCTTAACATCTTAAGTTTGCTGAGGAAGGGCATCATTGCAATTCCCTCAGTTAACACATGTTGTAATGTTGGCAAATTTCCTCTTTGAGCATAACTATTATAACCATCTAGATCTCCGCCCATGACCATCTCACCTTTATCTGATTGACTTATATAAAAGTGACCTGCACCAAAAGTTACTACTTTATCTAAAACTGGTTTAACTGGTTCTGACACACATGCTTGTAAAAGATGTGTTTCTATCGGTAAAGTCATATTCAATTTTTCAGCTAAAATATTTGTGCTACCAGCAACACATAGACCTATTTTTTTTGCTTTTATGTTTCCACGTGATGTTCTAACTCCATTTATTTTTCCTGCAGATACATCGAATCCTATAACCTCACAATTTTGAATTATATCTACACCCATAGAATCTGCTTGACGTGCATAACCCCATGCTACAGCATCATGTCTTGCTGTTCCTGCACTTGGCTGCATTAAACCTCCAAAAATTGGAAATCTTACATTTTCAGAAAAATCTGCCATTGGAATAATTTCTTTTACTTGTTCTCTGTTAAGTAAAACTGCATCAATACCATTCAATCGCATTGAGTTTCCTCTTCTTGCATAAACATTCATTTGAGCATCAGAGTGTGCGAGATTTATTATACCCCTAGGAGAAAACATCACATTATAATTTAAATCCTGGCTCATGCTTCTCCATAAATCCATTCCGAACTCACTGAATAAACCATTGTCATCATGCATGTAATTTGATCTAATAATTGTCGTATTACGACCTACATTTCCTCCACCAATCCAGCCTTTCTCTATGATTGCAACATTTGTTATATTGTGTTCTTTTGCCAAATAATATGCTGTAGCTAATCCATGGCCTCCACCACCAATAATCACAACATCATACTCATTTTTTGGAGTTGGATCTTTCCAAGCCAAATCCCAATTTTCATGGTTAGAGAAGGCATTTTTTATTAAGCTGAATATTGAATAATTTTGCATAAATAAATTTTATAATAATGAATATAAATAGTTCATATTTTTTTTATATATAATTTTTAGATATTTCCAAAGGCTCTAAAAAGAGATACTAATCTGGCAGTTTTATATTTTAATAACATTTAATGAGTGAAGTTAAATCAGACATTCAAATAGCTAGAGAAGCAAAAATGAAGCCGATAAAAGATATATTGGCTGATATAAACGTACCAGATGAAAGTTCAGCTTTTAGCCCAATGGGAAGGCATATTGCGAAAATTAATCTAGATTTCATAGATAATTTAAAAAATAATAAAGATGGAAAATTGATTTTAGTAACTGCAATTACGCCTACACCGGCTGGTGAAGGTAAAACTACTACTTCTGTTGGTCTCACAGATGGGCTTAATAAAATTGGAAAAAAATCTATTGTGTGTCTGAGAGAACCAAGCCTTGGGCCATCTTTTGGATTAAAAGGAGGAGCTGCTGGAGGAGGTTATGCTCAAGTTGTTCCTATGGAACAAATTAATTTACATTTTACTGGAGATTTTCATGCAATAACCTCCGCTCATAATTTATTATCTGCTTTAATAGACAATCATATTTATTGGGGAAATAAGTTAAATATTGATGTTAGAAGAATTTCTTGGAGAAGAGTAATGGATATGAACGATAGATCTCTAAGATCAATTATTGTTGATCTTGGAGGTGTTGCAAATGGTTATCCACGTCAGGATAGTTTTGATATCACTGTCGCTTCTGAATTAATGGCAATTTTTTGTTTAGCAAAAGACTTAAAAGATTTAGAAAACAGAATAGCAAATATAACAATAGGTTATACGCGTGATAAAAAAGCAATATTTGCAAAAGATTTAAATGCTCAAGGACCAATGACTGTTTTATTAAAAGAGGCAATTCGACCTAATGTCACTCAAACACTAGAGAATAATCCAGCCATAATTCATGGTGGACCATTTGCAAATATTGCACATGGATGTAACTCAGTGATTGCAACAAAAGCAGGATTAAAGTTGGCAGACTATGTCGTTACAGAAGCTGGTTTTGGAGCTGATCTCGGTGCAGAAAAATTTTTGAATATTAAATGTAGAAAATCTGGGATTAAACCTGATTGTGTGGTGATTGTTGCAACGATTAGAGCTCTAAAAATGCATGGTGGACTTTTAAAAGAAGAATTAAAAAATGAAAATGTAAGTGCATTAAAAAAAGGTTTAACAAATTTAGAGAGACATATAAATAATATAAGAAAATTTGGTCTACCTGTTACAATAGCAATAAATCATTTCATTAATGATAGTGATAAAGAGATGAAAACTTTGTTAAATTTCTGTAAAACTCAAGGAGTAAAAGCTTCCAAATGCACACACTGGTCAAATGGAAGTGAAGGAACAATAGAATTAGCAAAAAATGTGATTGAAATTTGTGAAGATAATCAAGATACATTTAAATTTTTATACGACGAAAAACTTCCATTGTTTAAGAAAATTGAAAAAATTGCACAAGAAATTTATCACGCAAGTGAGGTAGTTGCAGACACTAAAGTAAGAACGCAGTTAAGAGAGTTTGAAGAAAAAGGTTATGGAAAACTTCCAGTTTGTATTGCAAAAACACAATATAGTTTTTCAACTGATCCTAATCTTAAGGGGGCCCCTACAGGTCACGTTCTTCCGGTTAGAGAAGTTAGATTATCATCAGGAGCAGAATTTATTGTGGTGGTATGTGGAGAAATAATGACTATGCCTGGTCTACCAAGGATACCTGCTGCAGATTCTATAAAATTGAATAAAAAAGGTGATATAGAGGGATTATTTTAATAAATTTAAACTATTGTAATAAATAAATTTTAAAAAAGTTACCAAAATTCAACTGAGAGTTAGTACTTTGTAAAAAATTTTTTTATTTTTTTTAAATTTTTTGTAGAATAACTTTTAATATTTTTATTATTGGAAAATACTAAATGACTAAAGTAGCAATTATTGGATCAGGGCCATGCGGCTTATCAATGTTGAGAGCATTCGAGCAAGCTGAAAAAAAGGGTGAAAAAATTCCAGAAATAGTTTGTTTTGAAAAGCAAGAAAATTGGGGTGGTTTATGGAATTATAGTTGGCGAACAGGTTCCGACCAGTATGGTGATCCTGTTCCAAACAGTATGTACAGATATTTATGGTCAAATGGACCAAAAGAATGCTTAGAGTTTGCTGATTATTCTTTTGATGAACATTTTGGTTTTCCTATTCCTTCTTTTCCACCAAGAGAAGTTCTATACGACTATATTGTTGGAAGAGTTAAGAAAGGTAAATCTAAAGATAAAATAAAGTTTAATACCAGAGTTGCAAACATTGAATATAAGAATGACAAGTTTGAATTAATTTATCAAGATAAAGTAAGTAATGAGACGTCTAAAGAAACATTCGATTATGTGGTTGTTTCATCTGGTCATTTCTCTGTTCCTTTTATCCCTGAGTATAAAGGAATGAATTCTTTTCCTGGAAGAATAATGCATTCTCATGATTTTAGAGATGCTGAAGAATTTAGA
>MDTE01031946.1_pt1 | contig 16849 bp, 17 predicted proteins | sample 811231 | NCBI WGS metagenome assembly MDTE01 (sample SAMN05326651, study PRJNA326480) | marine metagenome | isolation source: seawater | place: Indian Ocean: Red Sea | collected 2010
AAACTAGTTCTTCCAATAGAGCCGTGGTAGACCACCACGTTGATAGGCTGGATGTGGAAGCGCAGTAATGCGTGCAGCTGACCAGTACTAATAGCTCAAATGGCTTGATTTATGCACTGAAAAAAATTTTTATTTAATTAATTGTTTATTCTTTATTTTCACAAAAAAATTAAGATTTTGTTATTATAATTATAGATGTTTTCTTTATAAATTTCACAGGATCGTTTTTAATTTTATCTAGTTTAACTTTTATCTTATTTAATTTATTTTTTTCAAACATTGTTGAATTAATATACGAATCCAAAATATCTTTTTTTGTAAGTTTAGTTTCGTTATCGAATATTTTTTTCTCAACTTTTAGATTTTTTTTTTTACTAAAAGAATATATTTCATCAGAAATTTGAAGACTTCTAGTAACTTTTTTATTTACATTGTGAACGCTTTTAACAAAATTAACTAAAAAATGGGGTTTATAAGGATTGGCAATTATGATTTTTCCATTTTTATTTAGAGATTTTATCATTTTTGACAAAAGAGAATTTATATTTTTTGAATAATATATTGAATACGAGGCAAATATTAAATCCAGTGAGTTTTTATTATAATTAAATTTATCCATATTTTTTTGGTGAGGATAAAAATTAGGAAATCTCTTTTTTAAATCTCTTAACTTTTTAATAAATTTACCATTGATGTCTGATGAATAAAGTTTTTTATATTTTTTAGATTTCAAAATTAATTCTGAAAATTGCCCATGTCCACAACCCAAGTCTAATATGTTTTTACTAGTATTTAAGGGTAACATTTTAAAAAAATATTCCTGAAAATTTTTTTTTTGAGTTTTTTTATTTATTTTTAATCTATTTTTTAAAAATATCTCATCAGAAGATTTTTTTTTAAATGAGCTCATACTTATTTCCTATAATAACCAAATTTAAAATTAAAGATTTTTATTTTTTTAAAAAGACAATATTTTTTTTTGTTTTAAAAATACGAAAACCTGATTTTAAAGCTATAATCAATGAAGATATATTATCAATTTTGATATTTGCTGTATATTTTCCAATTTTTGTTACATTTTTCAAAAACTTGTAAAAATTAACTTTTCCCCAATAATTCTTTTTGAGATTCCAGGACACGTTATTTTTTTTTCTTACATCAATTGAAATAAAGCCTATTAAATTATTTTTGAAAAATAGCCCATAAATTCTGTTTCTCTTTTTTTGGATAAAACTATTAAACCATTTTTTATGAACTTCTAAAGAGATCTTTTTTTTATTTATTGAATTTTCTCTAACGTAAATCTTATTTCTTATGCTTAACAAATCCTTAATATTTTTCTCGGTGTTAAGTTTTTTTAATTTTGTTAACATAAATCTTTATAAAAAATTGGTTCATTTTTTTTTATTTTTCGTTTTGTTTTACGATTTAAAACTTTAAAATATTTTGAAGCACATATGCCAATCCTTGGTCTTAATGTGTCTATATTTTTTTTTGTAATTTTTTCATTTTTTTTAATATCTTTAATAGCAAAAAGAGACCGTCTTAAGTTTATATTTTCTCTATTATTTCTTAATTTAGAACCTTTTTGAGATAAAAATATATCTTTAGTTAATGTTTTTAACTCATTTAATTCTTTAGGAATAATTGAAAAATCGGAGTCAGTAGTTTTTGATTTTTTATCAAGTTTAAAATGTTTTTCAATAGCTACAACTTTGTAAGGTATAGAAACTAATGATGATGTAATTGAATTTGTATGATCAGAAAGACCAATTAGACAATCTCTGTAAAGTTTTTTTAATTTGTTAATCCTGTTTAGATTTATTTGATCAAGTCTTGTTGGATATGATGAAACACAATGCAAAATAATAATCTTATTATGGTATTTTTTAATTGTATTAATTGCATTTTTAATTTCAACAATGCTAGCCATCCCAGTAGACATTATTATTGGTTTTTTTTTAGAGGCTATATAATTAACAAGTTTCAAATCAGTAATTTCAAAAGATGCTATTTTATATATCTTACAATTAAATTTCTCTAATAAATCAACACCCCTTATACTAAACGGACTGCTAAATAATTCTGTCTTTAATTTTTTCGCTAACTTGAAAGCATCTTTATGCCAGGAAAATGGTGTACAAGCATTTTTATAAAGATCCCATAAATGTTGTCCTTTCCAAATACCATCCTTTAAATAAAATTGATTTGTTTTGTTCTTTAAAGTTATATCTACTGGCTCATAAGTTTGTATTTTGATTAAATCTGCGCCGTTTTGTGCTGCTGATTTTATTAATTGTAAAAATTTTTTTTTACTTCCACCGTGGTTTCCTGAGATTTCTGCAATAATTTTTGGTCTTTCATCATAACATATGTTCAGATTTTTATTGATTTTTATTTTCATTATGCAATCTAATTTTTAAGCTCACATTGGTTTCTTTTTAGTCTAAATAGATTTTTTATTCCATCTTTAGATCTTGGGTGAGTTTTTTTTCTAAATTCACCACATCTTAAGCTTTCATTATCTGGATGCACCACTAATATTAAAATATTTTTTTTTGATATGTTCATAATTTGTGTATAAAACACTTTATATTACAAAAAACTTTAGGCTAAAATAAAATTATTAAATTTATGAAAAAAAAAAATTATTTAAAGGTTATTAACCAGATAGAGAAAATAAGATCAAAAAATAATGTAAATTGGATGGATATTTTGAGACTGGCATTTAAACTAGATCCTGAAAATGCCTCTAAAATAATGAAAAAAATTAATTACGATGACAAAAGAATATCTGGTCTTTTAAAAAAATTATCTAATAAATAATTAAATGAAGTTAATTCCTTACGGTAGACAGTTTATAGATAATGAAGATATAAAATCTGTTTCAAGTGCTTTAAAAAAAGATATTATTACAACTGGAAAGCTTACTTCTTTTTTTGAAAAAAAAATTAATTCCTATTTAAATTGCAATTATTCATCAACGTGTAATAGTGGTACTTCAGCAATATACTTAGCCCTATTATCAATTAACGTTAAAAAAAATGACATAATAATAATGCCTGTTATAAATTTTGTTTCTTCTTATAATATTGCTAGATCATTAGGTGCAAAAATATACTTGGCAGATGTAGATATAAATACTGGGCAAATGACGCCATCAAATATAATCGATTGTTGTAATAAGTTTAAAATAAAAAAAGCTAAAGCAATTATAACCATGTACAATGGAGGATATCCATGGAACGCAGATCAATTTAAAAAATTGAAAAAAAAATTAAGATGCTTTATTATAGAGGACTCCTGTCATGCATTTGGTGCTCAATATAAATATAAAAACTCCTTTGTAAAAATTGGTAGTTGTCTTCACTCTGATATTTCAACATTTTCATTCCATCCGCTGAAAACTATTACAACTGGTGAGGGCGGATTAGTTACTACTAATTCAAAATATTTAGACAAGAGAATCAAAATGTTTAGATCGTTAGGAATAAAAAGATCAAAAGATAAACATTGGGATTATGATGTAATCGTAAATGGATTCAATTTTAGAATGAACGACTTCCAATGTGCTCTTGGATTAACTCAATTATCTAAAATTCATAAATTTCTCAACAGAAGAAAGCAGATTGCATTGAAATATGAAAAAAAATTAAAAGAGATTAAATCAATATCAATACCAGATAATAGCTCAACTTTAAAACCATCATTCCATTTGTATCTAGTAAATTTTAAAAAAACAAATTTTACAAAAAAAGAAAAATTATTTCGTTTTATGAAAAAGAATGGAGTAATGCTTCAATATCATTACATACCCCTTTATAAATTTCAAAATTTTAAAGGTAAGTACATTTCTAAAAATGCTGAGATTTATTACAAAACTACTTTTAGCTTGCCAATCTTTTATCAATTGTCAAACAAAAATCAAAATTACATTATAAAACTATTAAGGGAATTTTTTTTTAAGAATTAATGAGCAGACTTGTAATCGGTGGAGCAAACTTTAACCAAAAATATGGAATTAATAATACTAGATTACATGAAAAAGATTTATTTGAAATATTAAAATCAAAAAAGGTTAAGTTTATTGACACTTCTTTTGAATATAACCAAAATAAAAGGTTTTTAAATAAATTTAATTTAAAAAACTATAAAATAATTACAAAAGTAAAATTACCAAATAAGAAAAAAAAGTATTATCTTAAAAAAATAAAATACAAAATCCTAGATTATATTAAACTTAAAAAAATAAAAAAATTTGAAGCAGTGTTATTTCATAATGTTGATGATTTAAAGAATAAATATGGTTTAGAGCTCTTATCAATTTTAAAATCTTTAAAAGACAAGAATGTAATCAAGAACATAGGTGTTTCAATTTATGAACCAGAGGATTTAAAACATGTATTTAAATCATTTACTCCTGAAATAGTTCAATTTCCATTAAACATCTTTGATCAGGGCTTTATAAACCACAGTTATTATAAAAAATTAAAAAATAAAAAAACAATTCTTCAAGCAAGATCTATTTTTCTTCAAGGATTAGTATTAAAGGATTTGAAGGAGTTAAAAAAAATGAAAATAAACAAAAAACTGTTTTCAAATCTAAGAAAATTCGACTTATTTTGTAAAAAAAAAAAAATATCAAAACTAGAAGCATGTATTTTTTTTATTAATAGTATAAGAGATATTGATTTAGTTACTTTTGGTTTTAATAACAAGTTTGAATTTAATCAAGTTTTGAATACATTTGAAAAAAAAAAAATAATGAAATTTCCTAAATTTAATTTAAAGAAAAAATTTGTAGATCCGCGAAAATGGTAAAAAATTATAATTCAAAAGTAGTTGCTATAATACAAGCCAGATTTAATTCTACAAGATTTCCAGGCAAAATATTTAGTCAAATTAATAAAAAATCTATTTTAGATATAATTATTTTTAGATTAAAACTTTGCAAAAAAGTTGACGATATAATTATTGCTTGCTCTACTAATAAAAAAGACATTCAAATTTTAAATTATTGCAAAAAAAATAATATTAAAGTTTATAAAGGATCTGAAAAAAATGTATTGAAAAGATACTATAATGTTGCAAAAAAAAATAAAATTAAAAATGTTCTTAGAATTACATCTGATTGTCCTTTGGTAGATCCAACAACAATTGATCAATTAATTGAAAAACATAAACTTAACAATTCTGATTATACATCTAATATAATAACACCTACTTTTCCAGATGGTTTAGATGCTGAAATTTTTAAATTTGAGTTACTCAAAGAGAGATATATGAAATCTAAAAGTAATTACGAAAAAGAACATGTAACTACTGGCATGCGAAACAATCCAAAATATAAATTATTTTCGATGAAATTAAAAAATGATTTTTCTAAATTGAGGTTAACTATAGATACACTCGAAGATTATAGAATTGTTCAGAAATTATTTAAATTTTTCAAATTTGATTTTAAAGTAAGTTTAAAACAAATCTTGAGACTTTATAAAAATAATCCAAAGTTTTTTGAGAATAATTCAAATAGAGTTTACAATGAGGGACAAAACCTATCTACAGGACAAAAATTATGGGTTAGAGCAAAAAAAATTATACCTGGAGGCAACATGATGCTTTCTAAAAGACCTGAAATGTTTTTACCAGATAAATGGCCAACGTATTATTCAAAAGCAAAGGGTTGCAATATATGGGATATGGATAATGTAAAATATACAGATATGTCTTTAATGAGCGTTGGAACAAATGTTTTAGGCTATGCAAACCAGGTGGTAAATAATGCTGTCATTAAATCTATAAATGCGAGCAATATGTCTTCTCTAAATTGCTATGAAGAAATTTTGTTATCCGAAAAATTAATTAATATGCATAAACATTTTGATATGGTTAGGTTTGCGAGGACTGGCGGAGAAGCAAATGCGATTGCAATGAGAATAGCAAGAGCCGCCTCTGGAAGAGATAAAGTTGCAATATGTGGTTATCATGGGTGGCACGACTGGTATTTATCGGCTAACCTTCAATCCAAAAGTAAAAAAGGAATTTTAAAAGATCACTTATTAGAGGGTATTTCAACTGCAGGAGTTCCTAAAGTTTTAAAGAATACAGTTTTTCCTTTTAAATTTAATGATTTTAATGCTTTAAAAAGCATATGTTCCAAAAACAAAATTGGAGTAATTAAAATGGAGATATTTAGAAACATCAAACCATCAAATAACTTTTTGACCAAAGTAAGAAAACTAGCAGATCAGAATAATATCGTTTTAATCTTTGACGAATGCACGAGTGGTTTTAGAGAAACATTTGGAGGATTGCATTTAAAATATAAAGTAAATCCTGATATATGCATTTTGGGAAAAGCTCTAGGAAATGGTTTTCCAATAACAGCAATTTTAGGAAAAAAAGAGGTGATGGAAGCTGCTCAAAATACTTTTATAAGTAGTACATTTTGGACAGAAAGAGGTGGCTATGTTGCTGCATTAAAGACTTTAGAAATTATGGAAAAAATTAAATCTTGGAAAATTATTTCAGATCAAGGTCATAAATTAAAAAAAAAATTATATAAAATAGCAAAAATTAATAAGCTTAAAATACAAATTACAGGTTTATCATCATGCCCAACCTATACAATCAAATCTAATAATTGGATTAAATATAAAACATTTATTACTCAAGAACTTTTAAAAAATAAAATTTTAGGAGCTAATTCCACTTACGTTTGTATAAATCATAATGATAAAACCATAGCAAATTATATAGACAAGTTAGAAAAAATTTTCTCAAAAATTAAGCAATGCGAGAATGGAGATCTAGATATAAATAAATTATTAGCCTCCAAAGTTTGTCATACAGGATTTAAGAGATTAAATTAAAATTATAATTACAAAAATTTTATAGTATAAATTAATTTAGACTATCTTAAATTATCTATTATAATCTTCTTTTTTTAAAATATAATATTCATATTCCTTATGAACATTTATATATCTTTTAAGCAATTTGTTATCATTCGATATTTTGAAACCAGATTTAATTTTAGTAATAGCAGATGCTTTATTGTGCTTATTGTTACCAACTATTATTGTATTAAAAGTCCTTTTGTTAAAAATTAATGAAATAGCTAAGTCACATAACTTTTTGCCGTAACCTTTTCCTAAAAACTTTTGATTGCCAATTAGACGTCCAAAAGATGCTATACCTTTAGCAACTTTGAAAATTCTCAAATTTCCAAAATAAACGTTTTCATTAGAATAACATGCAAGAAAATATTCACTTTCAGTATTATTTAAATAATTTAACAAATCAATTTCAGTATATATTTTAGACTCAGAAAATAAATACTTATTCATTTGTGGATTATTTATCCATTCTAACCAACCTTGTTTGATATGTAACTTCGTAACAGGAATACAATAAATATCTTTGTGAAAGATTTTGTTTGCACTCATTTTTAATTTCTTCTTGTTAGAGTGATTTCACAGAATTAGCTATAAATCAACTATTAAGATTTTAAAATTGTTGTAAAAAATAAAGATTTGTCTATACGTATAATTTATTACTTATAGCGATCAATTAAAGTTTAAAATAATGTTTCATTTAGAAATTAGCACAAACAATTTTACAAACATCAAAGTTGATTTTTATAAATTTAAAAAATCATACTTTAATAGTAAATATACTTTATATTTTATAGGTAATTTTAGAACATCATTTAAAATAATTGATGAAATTATTTCTAAATTTTCTGTAAAAAATTTTGATAAAAAAAATATTGAAAAATTATTTTCAAAAATTAATGGAATTTGTACTCTAATCATTAAAAGTGAAAAAGAAATTAAAGTTTGTGCATCTATTTATCATCCACATTTGAAAATTTTTCATAAAAAAGATAAAATAATAATTACTGAGGAGGAATTTTATATTGGTAAGAAATTTTCTTCTGAAAATTCATTTTTAAAATTATTTTCTGCACATTCATATTTTTTTCATCAAGGTCTATCAGATAATGTGATTGATTTTATAAGTCCTGGATCCTATGTAACCTTTAATAAAGATGATTTATACAATCATCAATTTTCTTGGTATCTAGATTTTGAAAATTTTTGCTCAAGAGACGATCACGAAAAAGTATCTATTGATATGGCTGAAAACTATATAAATGTTTTCAGTGACTTAGACAAAAACAAGAAATATTTCTTTGCACTATCAGGAGGTTTAGACTCTGCGATTGCTATGAGTGCAGCTTTAAAAAATATAGATGTACAGCCATTTCATATAACCAGAGGTATGTATTCTGATGAACTGAATGTTGCTAAGGGAGTAAGTAAATTTTTTAAAAAAGAAATAAGCACTGAATATACATTCGGTAAAAAATTTTCAGCTTTGAATTTTTCTGATGATATTTCTGAGGAATTAGAATTTGCGTATGACTTTATTAAAAAGGATTCTGTGTTTTATTTCCTTAATAACTGGGTTCTTAAAAGAAACTTTTCAGATTGTCATATATTTACTGGCACAGGAGATCCTCTAATATTAACAATACATCATATGATGGTTTATTCTGACAGAGTCCGTAAAAAATTTGGGTATTCTTTAAACAAAGATCAGAGATATTACTACTCAATCAAATTTTTTGAGGAACTCCAAAGTAAATACTCAAAAATTGATGAGTTTAATTTTTTTGAACATTTTCCAAATATAAATCCTTATTATTATCCTTTATTAAGTTCATATGTTTATCAACTCACAAAAATGTTTAATTTTAGAGAAAAGTTTCTAGGTGGCAACAATAGTATTGATGATTCAAGATCATCTCCAATTTTAGAGCTTACGACAGATCATAAGCATCTTCTTAAAGTGATTAGGAAAAGACAAGCAATCTTAATAATTAAAAAAATATTAAAATCAGAATTCTTTAATGAAAATTTAAAAAATCCTGATGCCAGAACTTCTCAAATCCTACTTAAATTTTTAATGTTTCTTGGACAATATGGAAAAGAAAATCATCAAGGTTGTAGAATAAATGACGAAAGAAGTGTTGTGGAATTCACTGCAATGAATACTTCAATTGCTCTAGGGCATTTATCAGTAGTAATTGACGACAAACTAGTAAATTATTCAAAATGGCACTTGTTCAAAGCATTTGAGCATATCAATGGTGTCAGCTATGAAGATATTTATACAAGACCCTCTTTAACAGATTTGAAATTTGTATTTCAAAGAATGCATAGCAAGTTAAGAAGAAAATTTAGAAAATTACCTGAGTTCGATGATAAGTATGCTTTAATAAACAATCAATCTTTGGATAATTTTGTGAAAAAAAATAAAATTATAGAAAAGTTTAATGATTTTAAAGCTTCACATGAAAATAAAAATTTATTATATAATTATCCAGATAATAGCGAAAGAATGAATATCAATAAACTCGAAAGCAACTTTTGGAAAATGAATAATATTATAAATATAGCTAATAAACTTGAGTAATTTTTTTTAATTTTTAAATGAAACTAAACTATGAAAAATGATATATTGCAAGAACATCAAATTAAAAAAGAAACTTCTGAGAAAGTTTTTGGCTACCAACTATCATCAATTTTTTTATTAATAATTTTGATAAGATATATAGTATTTAATCAATTAAACTTTATTGATTTTTCATTATTAATTTTAGGTATAATTTTACTTGGTGTTTCTAAGTTTAAGTCAACTTATATAAGCCCAATAAGAAAATTCTGGTTGTTGATATCTATATATTTAGCAAAAGTTCTAAACCCAATTATTTTGATGGTAGTTTATATATTGTGTTTTATACCTATAGGTATAATTTATAAATTAATAAAAAAAAGAAATTTAAAAACTGAAATTAAAAAAACAGAGGAAACATATTGGGAAAAACCCGAAGATAGTAAAATTAATTTTAAGGACCAATACTAAGTGAATTTCTTAGCAAAATTTATCTGTTATCTTCGAGAACAAAAAAAATATGTTTTAATTCAGCTTTTGAATTTATATTTATAATTTTATAGGAAAAATTACATATGTTAGAATTATTTAAAGAATTAATAGTTTTTATCATTAAAAAAAGAAAATTTGTTTTAATACCAATCATCATAGTATCTTTGCTTATTGGCACATTTTTAATACTATCTCAGGGTACTGCTTACGCTCCTCTGCTTTATACAATATTTTAAATGAGACTTGTTCTTAAATTAAACTAGATGAAAATTTTAGGAATTTCATGTTTTTATCATGATAGCGCAGCTTCACTCGTAGAAAATGGTGAAATTATTAGCTGTGTACAAGAAGAACGTTTTACAAGAAAGAAGCATGATTCAAACTTTCCCTCTAACTCCATTAAATACATACTAGAGGAAAATAAAATTAAATTAAATAATATTGATTATATAGTATTTTATGAAAAACCATTTATAAAATTTGAAAGATTAATAGAAACTTACCTACATTATGTTCCAAGAGGATTTAGGTCATTCAAACATGCATTGCCAATATGGATTAAAGAAAAATTATTCCAAAAAATAATTATAAAAGATTTATTAAAAGATATTGATAAAACTTATAACAAAAAAAATATTTTTTTTTCAAAACATCATTATAGTCATGCAGCAAGCGCATTTTATGCATCTCCATTCAAAAAAGCAGTTGTAGTTACATTTGATGGAGTTGGAGAATGGGAGACTACTAGTATTTATTTAGGAAATGAAAATAAATTACAACCTGTAAAAGTAATTAACTATCCAAATTCTTTAGGACTTTTATACTCAGCATTTACATTTTTTTGTGGTTTTAAAGTAAATTCTGGTGAATATAAACTTATGGGATTAGCACCTTATGGTAATCCTATATATAAAGATTTAATCAAAGACAATTTAATTGATATTAAAGAAGATGGCTCTTTTAGATTAATAGATAAATATTTTGATTATTCTACAGGATTACAAATGACAAATAATTTGTTTTCAGAATTATTCAAAACTAAGCCAAGAAAAACTGGAACCAAAATTGATCAGATCTATATGGATTTAGCGTGTTCTGTCCAAATAGTTTTGGAGGAAATAATTTTAAAAATTGTCAAAAAAATCTCAAAGGATTATAAAGAAAAAAATTTATGCTTGGCTGGTGGTGTTGCTTTAAATTGTGTGGCTAATGGAAAAATACATAAAGAAAATCTTTTTGAAAATATTTGGATACAGCCAGCTTCAGGCGATGCTGGCGGATCATTGGGAGCAGCTCTTGGATTTTATTTCGAGCACCTAAATAAAGAAAGAAAATTAAATGATAAAAATATGGATTTAATGAAAAATACATATCTAGGTCCAAAATTTGAAAATTCTAAAATAGAAAAAGACTTAAAACAATTAAATGCTAAATATGATTATTTTAATGATGAAAACCTCACAGACTTTATAGCTCAAAAACTCTCAATAGGAAAAGTTGTAGGTTGGTTTAAGGGAAGAATGGAGTTTGGGCCAAGAGCACTTGGAAATAGATCAATAATTGCTGATGCTTCATTTCCAGATATGCAATCTACATTAAATTTGAAAATTAAATATAGAGAAAGTTTTAGACCCTTTGCACCAATTATAATTGAGGAAAAATTAAAAGATTGGTTAGAAGTTGGAATGATAAGTCCATATATGCTGCTAGTAGATCATATTAAAAAAGATAAAAGAAAAAATAGTGATATTAGCTCAATAGGCATTGATAAACTAAAAATTCCAAGATCAATAGTTCAATCAATTACACATGTTGATTTTAGTGCAAGAATTCAATCTATAACAAAGGAGAGTAACTTAAAACTTTATAATTTAATAAAAAAATTTGAGGAAAAAAAAAATATACCTTTGTTAATTAATACAAGTTTTAATATTAGAGGTGAACCTATAGTCTGTACTCCATTAGATGCTTTTAGGTGTTTTATGGGCACAAATATGGATATTTTGGTTCTAGAAAATTATGTTCTTCTTAAAGAAAATCAAAAGTTATTATCAGAAACAATTAACTTTAAAAAAAATTTTCAATTAGATTAATGAAAAAAGTAATTTTAAATTTAACTATATATTGTTTTTTATCTTTATTGTTACTTGAGTTAAGTAGTTTTATTTTAATTAAATTAAATTATTTACCTAATGGAATTACTCCAAGGGTTACAATGATACCACATAAGGATTTTGGATTTTGGCACCACAAAAATAGATCTTTTAGATTAGCATCTGAATGTTGGAATTCAAAAGTAACGTATAACAATCATGGAATGAGACAAACTAATAATGTTGAATATAAAAAAAATAATAAAAAAAGAATAGCTATAATTGGTGACTCCATGTCTGAAAATCTTGAAGTTTCTGATGGAAAAGATTTTGGTTCACTTGTACAAAAGAAACTAGATAATTTTGAAATTTTAAATTTTTCAGTTAGATCTACAGGTCTTGGGGATCATATCGAGCTATATAATAAACTTATAAAAAAATTTGAAGTAGATTATATTTTTTTATTTGTAAGTGATAATGATTTTGAAGATAATTATTATCTAAGTAGCAGACCAAGTCAGAATAAATATAAAATAGAAAACAATAAAGTTATTAAACTTCCGATAGACGAAGTTTTTTTTGAAAATCAAACAAAAATTATAAATAAACTAAAAAAGGAAAATTTAGTATTTATAAAAGAATATTTTAGAACGTTTATTTTATACTCTCACTTTAAAGGATATTTAATGTACAATATTCATAAAAGAAAAAATCAAGTTAAAAGTCAAAGAGTTAGAGACCCATTTTTTGAGTATACTGAGAAATCCATTGTATATAAGTTTTTAGTAGCTAAGTTTTTAGAAAATCTAACTAATAATGAAAAATTAATTGTATTTACAAATCCAAGACCAAAAATTATTTCTCAAGAAGACTTTCCTGAAAAAAAAAATATAAAGATGATGGCTCAAATTTGGGGCGATAAATACATTATTGACCCGACTGATAAAGCAATTAATTTTTTAAAAGATGATAATAATTACAAGCATCCCTATCTATCCTTTGATTGTGATGGGCATTTCTCTGAATATGGAGCATCTTTTATGTCAGACTTTGTTGTAGAAAGTTTTTTGAAATTATAATTTTCTTCCGATCATAATAAAAAAGCCACCTTCTTTAATTTGATTTATATCAAAGGTCATAAAAAACTCTTTTATTTTGATTTTATAACTATTAGGTAACTTGTTTTTAAGAAATAATTTAAAGTTATCATCCATAATATTAAATGGCATTGAGGATAAATACTCAATATTATTATCTCTAAACCAATTTAAAACCTCAGAAAAATTATGTGAAAATTCTTTTGGATTTTGATATTGATCTTTAAACCAAGCGTATCTTTTTGAGGCAGAAATACTTTTACTTTCATTTCTTGGATCTAAAAATTTAAATCTATTTTTGAATACTTTAAAAATAAATTGTCTTAAATTAGTAAATATTCTTCCATTTTTGTGATATAGACCAATTATTATAATTCCATTTTTTTTTAAAATTTTTGATACAGTTGAAAAAGCTTTTTTAGGATCACTTGTATGGTGCAAACATCCATTAGATATTAAAACATCAAAAGAATTTTCTTTAAAACAAGGTTTGAATAAATTCATTTTAACAAAATAAACATTTTCAATTTTATTTTTTTTTCTAAATTCTTCTGCTAATTTTAGTGATGGTAATGATAAATCTACACCAATAATTCTTCTATTATATCTTGATAAAAAATTTGCCATTTGACCTGTTCCACACCCAATTTCAATTACACTTGCACCATTTGGGATTTCTTCATCTAATTTTTTTGCAAATATTGATTTTTCAGATTTTTCAATCAGACTAGAAAAATCTTCTAAATCATCATAATTTGGAAATTTAACATCTTCATAAAATTCTTTTTGTTTTAAAGTAGTTTCATCAGTTTCTGCTTCGTTGCAAAAAATATCTAAAATTTCATCTTTAATAAAATATTTCCTACTTTTATTATGAAAAAAATTATTATCTAATTCTAATTTTTCTTGATTGACTGGATCAAAAATTAATTCACTAATATTTTTAAATCTCATTTTTACTCGCTAATATTAATATAGAAATTTAAATGTTAAAAAAACAACTAAATATAATATTCTAATAGCTATTTGTCACAAAATAGACATTTAGTAAATTTAATTTACATAAAAATAAATTACTATATAGAAATGATCTCAAATGAATTTTAAAAATAAATCTATATTAATTACAGGAGCAACCGGATCTTTCGGTAAGGCTTTTATATCAAAAATATTAAATAATAATAATTCATTTAAGAGAGTTGTAATATTCAGTAGAGATGAATTAAAACAACAAGAAATGAAAAATGATCCTAAATTTAATCCAAATAAATATGAAAATTTGAGATATTTTATAGGAGATGTGAGAGATAAAAATAGACTTCTTTATGCTTTTAGGGATGTTGATTTTGTTGTTCATGCTGCAGCATTAAAACAAGTCCCAACCTCTGAATATAATCCATTTGAAACAATAAATACAAATATTTTTGGAGCTCAAAATGTTATAGAGGCTGCTTTAGAAAGAAATGTAAAAAAGGTTATAGCACTTTCTACAGACAAAGCATCATCCCCAATTAATCTCTATGGAGCAACAAAACTATGTTCAGACAAGCTATTTATATCAGCAAATAATTTTTCTGGAAAAAATAACATAAAATTCTCAGTTGTAAGATATGGTAATGTATTCGGAAGCAGAGGTAGCGTAATTCCGTTATTTATTAATCAGTTAAAAAATAGAATTTTAAAAATAACAGACAAAGAAATGACCAGATTCAACATAACGTTAGATGAAAGTGTTAAATTAGTTGAATGGACTCTCAAAAACGCTTTCGGAGCTGAAATAGTTGTTCCAAAAATTCCTTCTTACAGAATAATGGATGTTGCAAAAAGTATATGCAAAGAATGTAAAATAGAAATAATCGGAAAACGTCCTGGAGAAAAATTGCATGAGGAAATGATAAGCTCCGAAGAAATCTCAAATACAATATCAGTGGGAAAATATTATTTAATTCTTCAACCAGGAAATTCTAAACAACATAAATACTATAAAAATAAATTCAAGGCAAAAAAAAATACTTTGAAATCAAATTATAACTCAAAAAATAATGAGAGATTTCTAAATGAAAATGAAATTAAATATTTGATAAAAAATATTTTTAAAAAAAACAGGTAAATTGTTAATTAATAAATCAAACTTGTTATCTAAATTATGCAAAAAAATTTAAGTAGGAAATTTAATTTAGGGGTCCTATTTTATTTGATAATTTCAATTATTATATTTGTCCATACTGTATACAAGCATGTATTCATCTGGGGAGGTGATAAATTTGACTATTATTTTCAATATTACTTATTATCTTTTTTTCTCTTCATTTTCACAATAATTTATTTTTTTTTAAAAAAAAAAATTAAAATTTATTTAAATGTTATAGTTTTTTCGATTATATTTTCAGCTTACCTGGTTGAAATTTATTTAAGTAATTTTAATTATAAATATACATTTGGACATCTTAATGAAATAATTAAAATATATAACGATAATATTAAAAATAAAAAAGTATCGATTGTAACTTCTCCAAGATCTTTGTATAAAAATTACAATAGTGAGATCCTCCCACTAGGAGGTGTTGCAAATGTAAAAACTATTTTTTGTAATGAAAATGGATATATGGCCCATTATCAAAGCGACAGGTATGGATTTAATAATCCTGACTTTGTCTGGGACGACAAAAAGATTAGCTACTTGATACTAGGAGATTCATTTGCTCATGGTGCTTGTGTAAATAGACCAAATGATATTGCAAGTGTTTTACGTACAAAATTAAATAAAAAAGCTATAAATCTTGGATTTGCAGGCAATGGACCTTTAACATCTTTAGCAGCATATAGGGAGTATGGAAAAAATAACGATTTTGAAAATGTTTTGTTATTTTATTATGAAGGAAATGATTTAATTAATCTAGGTGTAGAATTAAGGCATGAAGTACTTAGTAAATATTATAATGATAAAAGTTTTTCTCAAAGTTTAAAAGATAAACAAAATAAAATAAATTCGTTAGGATCAAACAATATTAACATTATTCTTAAATACATTGAGAATAAGAAAAATAGAAAAATAATAGATATTATAAAATTAAATAGTTTAAGAAATTTAATACAAATAAAAAAAATTAATTATAAAGACTATTATTCCAAGGAACAAAATATTAACTTTAATGAATTAGAACAGATTTTATTAGACTTTAAATTAGAAACATTTCAAAATGAATCTAATTTTATTTTAATTTATTTGCCATCATCTGAAACATTCATCAAAAAAAATGATAATAGAAAAAACTATGAAAGATTAGTAAAAATTGTAAATAAACATGAAATAAATTTTATTGATTTTAGAAACTTATTTATTCAAAAGAAGCCACTAGAATATTTTTCTAAAAAAAATGGTAATTTTGGTCATTACAATATTAGTGGTTACGAATTTATTGCGAGAAAAATTTTAAATGAAAATTAAATATAATAGTATATAAAAATAAAATAATTACGTATAGCCAATAAATTAATTTAAAATAAACAAATGAACTTTGACGATAAAAGAAAATTTTTTATTGAAAATGGTTATATTGTTCTAAAATCTTTCTTTGATTCTCAAACAATTATAAATTTGCGAGACACTTTTATTAAAAATGCTAATTCTAATAATGAAATATTTAATTTCAAATTTGTAGAAAATTTATTTGTTAACGAAAAATTTGTTCAAGAAATAAAAAA
>MDTE01126484.1_pt1 | contig 16848 bp, 15 predicted proteins | sample 811231 | NCBI WGS metagenome assembly MDTE01 (sample SAMN05326651, study PRJNA326480) | marine metagenome | isolation source: seawater | place: Indian Ocean: Red Sea | collected 2010
ATTTAACTAGGGTGAACAATGAACAATGATCTAGAAAAATATCCCGTGAACTTTATTCGCCACATTATCGAGCAAGACGTTGCTTCTGGCAAAAACGATGGTGCGGTCGTAACTCGCTTTCCACCCGAGCCCAATGGATTCCTTCATATTGGTCATGCGAAAGCGATCTGTCTTAGTTTTGGTCTGGCCAGGGAATTTGGGGGGAAAACAAATTTACGATTCGATGACACAAACCCTCTCAAAGAGAGCGTAGATTTTGTCAATGCAATCAAAACTGATATAGCTTGGTTAGGGTTTGAGTGGGATGAGGAGCGGTATGCTTCAGACTACTTTGATGAGCTATACGATTTTGCTGAAACCCTTATCAAAAATGAAAAAGCCTACGTCGATTCTCTGAACTCTGAGGATATCAGAAAGTATCGCGGTACGCTTAAAGAGGTTGGCCAGAACAGTCCATACCGGGATCGGACCCCCGAGGAAAATCTCTCTCTTTTTCGAAGAATGAGGGCGGGTGAATTTTCTGATGGAGAACTGGTTCTGCGTCTCAAGATAGATATGTCTTCGCCGAACATTAATATGCGAGACCCAACGATATACAGAATCAGGCATGCTGCACATCATCAGACTGGAGATAAGTGGTGTATATATCCTATGTATGATTTTACCCACTGTCTTTCAGATTCACTGGAGGGGATTACCCATTCTCTCTGTGACCTCAGCTTCGAAGATCATAGACCTTTGTATGATTGGGTTCTTGACGAGCTCAAGATGTCCTCACATCCACAACAGATTGAATTTTCTCGCTTGAATTTGCAGTACACGCTTATGAGCAAAAGGAAGCTCAAGCAACTTATTGACTTGAATGTTGTTGATGGGTGGGATGATCCTAGGCTGCCAACAATAGCTGGATTGCGTCGCAGGGGCTACACGCCCAGAAGTATTAGAGATTTCTGCCGTCGTATTGGGGTAACAAAGAGCGATAATAATATTGAGCTTGCGGTTTTGGAAAGTTGTATCCGAGATGATCTGGAGACCAGGGCCTCTCGAGTTATGGGAATTATGAATCCTCTTAAGATTATTATTAAGAATTTTCCTGAAGGCTCGCCTGAATTGTTAAACGCTCCAAATCATCCAAAGGATGAGCAGATGGGCTTTAGGCAGTTACCTTTTACTCGCGAACTATATATTGATCGGGATGATTTTCGTGAAGAAGCAAATAGAAAGTATAAAAGATTAGTCATGGGAGAGGAGGTTCGTCTTAGATACAGTTATGTTATTCGGGCTCAGGAGATTGTTAGGGATCAAGGGGGCGAGATCTCCGAGCTCCACTGTACCTATGATCCAAGCACCTTAGGTAAAAACCCGGTGGATAGGAAGGTTCGTGGCGTTATTCATTGGGTCTCAGCGACGGCGTGCCTTCAGGCACAAATTCGTTTATTCGAACCGCTATTTACTGTTAATGCTCCAGATTCGAGTGAGGAGGGTGAGCCAGAATCATTAAATGCTGACTCTTTAAAAGTTTTTGAGGGGTTTGTAGAACAAAGTCTAAGTAGTGCGACTGTTGATCAAAGCTTTCAGTTTGAGCGTGAGGGCTACTTCTGTTTGGATAGGAAGCTTTCTACTTCAAAACGGTTAGTTTTTAATCGGGTTGTATCTCTTCGTGATACTTGGGCAAAAATCGAGCAGAAGCAAGATTGAGTAACGCCAACGTTTTGCGCAGGAAAGAAATCAAGAGTTAAAAAAATGAGAGCCTATCCATGAAAACGCCATTGAAGTACGGTGTGAACCCACACCAGCGAAAAGCCTTTATTTCCAATGTGTCGGAGGATTTGCGTGTTCTTAACGGGGCTCCGGGTTATATAAATTTTTTAGACGCCTTAACAGCTTGGCAACTTGTCATGGAGTTGGCTGGTTCTACTGGGAAGGCTTCTGCTGCGTCATTCAAACATGTCTCTCCAGCAGGGGCAGCTGTAGCAGCACCATTGTCTCAGGAATTTGTTAACACTCAGTTTCTTCATTCTGGAGATCTATCACCGATTGCGACTGCCTATGCTCGGGCAAGAGGTGGAGATCGAATGTGCTCCTTTGGGGATGCTTTGGCGGTTAGTGAAAAAGTTGATGAAAGTCTCGCTTTACTGCTTAAATCAGAGGTATCTGATTTAATCATTGCTCCTGATTTTGATGACCAAGCACTCGATATTCTTAGAACAAAGAAAGCGGGTGCTTATATTATTTTACAGATGAATCCTTCTTATAAACCCCCTGAAATAGAAGAAAGACAGTTATTTGGCTTCAACTTTGAGCAGCAAAGAAATTCCGTGGCGATTTCAAAAGAATTATTTTTGGGCACCTCGCCAGAGGTTACCGAGAGCCTATTGGTTGGAACTACAGCATTGAAATATGCTCAGTCAAATAGTGTTTGTGTGGCTTATGATGGCCAGGTGATAGGTCTTGGTGCCGGTCAGCAGTCAAGAATTCACTGTACTCGACTTGCATGCGATAAGGCAGACAAATGGATGCTACAATTTCACCCTAAAGTCCAGGCTCTAGTTTTCCAGAAAGGACTATCAAAACCGGAAAAGGCGAATGTTGTTGATCAATACTTGCTTTGGGATGAGTTGTCGTGTCAGGAACAAAAAGATGTGATCTCGAAACTAAAAATCGTTCCAGAGTCGATATCAAGAAAAGAGAAAGTTGCTTGGGTCCGTCAATTTGACAAGCTTTGCCTAAGTTCAGATGCTTACATTCCATTCAGAGACAATATTGACCGAGCAGCTAGGAGTAATATCCAATATATCGCCCATCCTGGTGGGTCTGTTAGAGATGCGATAGTCAAGAATGCTTGTAAGGAGTTGAACATACACCTTTTGGAGACTGGTTTGAGATGTTTTCTGCATTAAAGCCGATGTGATGGAATGCTTGATAATAATGACATAAAGCGAGCGCGCAGTAGGATTCGGACCTTCGTTCATAAAACCCCAATCCTGAAGAGCGAGTATCTAAACCAACTCGCTGGCGCGGAGTTATTTTTTAAGTGCGAGAACCTTCAAAAGACGGGTGCTTTTAAGGCTCGTGGAGCTACTAATGCTGTTCTGAGTATACCCAGTTATAAAAGCTGTAATGGTGTGGCTACGCATTCTTCGGGGAACCATGGCGCCGCGTTAGCCTGGGCAGCTAAACGAAGTAACATGGCAGCAAGCGTTGTAGTACCAAATAATACCAACCAGGTGAAAAGAGACGCTATTCTCACTTACGGTGGTGAAATTATTGAGTGTGCCGCGAATCTCAAGTCAAGAGAAGAGACTCTAAACGAATTGGTAAAGCATACAGGAGCCCATTTCGTCCCCCCATACGATGACGAGGACGTCATTTCAGGTCAGGGCACAACTGCACTAGAGATACTCGAGCAGGTTGAAGATCCTGATATAGCTATCATCCCTGTAGGTGGGGGAGGACTTCTGTCCGGCTGCCTGCTGGGGTTTGCTGGAAGCTCCGTTGCTACATATGGTGTTGAGCCAGAGGGGGCTGATGATGCCTATCGATCGTTACAAGCGGGTGAAAGAATCGTAGACCAAAGCCCTAACACTATTTGTGACGGGCTCAGAACAACGCTCGGGAGCTTAAATTTCCCCATAATTCGGGATCTTGTTAAAGATATTTTGCTCGTCACCGACAAAGAGGTAGTAGAAGCCATGTATTTGTTGTGGACTCGCCTAAAAATCATTGTCGAGCCCTCCTGTGCAGCGCCGTTAGCCGGTTTGCTTCGTAACCGGAGCTTATTTTCGGGCAAGCGAGTTGTGATTATCCTTACCGGGGGTAATTTAGATTTGACTGATTTACCCTTTAAGTGAGAGATTTCGTGTGACCTTGACAGGCTTTGAAGATCAGGGACGTGCTCATTCAGATCCTTTTTATGAGTCCTCCTCTATTTACTTAATACTGAACTCGAATAAGTCCCCAGGTCGTGTTTATGACCATATATTTAATTAGATTGGATTATTAGTTGTTATCCTTTTTAGTCAACAGTTCGCACTGATATGCAAGGAAAACGTCATTTCCTGTAATGCCATTGGCGGTATGAGTCCACCACTTAATACTCAGCACTCCCCAGCGAATTGTCAGCTCTGGATGGTGATCGTAATGTTCTGCGAGGTCAGCGATTCGCGTGGCTAAGGCCATTGCGGACAAGAAGTCAGCGCATTTGTACTCTCTAACAAGACAGGCAACAGATAAACCTTGAATCTCCCATTGCGGTAACTCAGTCATCAAATTATCTAGTTCCTGTGGATCTAGTGATGCTGTCTGCGGTGAGGATTGAAAATAAAGATCACTAATAATCATTGTATTCCTTATAAATGTTTAAATCAGTTCATTGCACGTATAAACTATAGCCTGACACATGACTGGCGACTAGGGTGGAACGAACCACCGGGAAGTGTGATCATGGAAAGCCGCTCGCCTGGGTAATCGGAATTTTATTAGGTTAATCATCGGAGCATACCCGTGTCTGACAATCTTGAAACTCTAAGACAAAACGATCCAGCAATTTACGATGCCCTAAAAGGCGAGGAAGACCGGCAGCGCAGAGGAATTGAGCTAATCCCCTCAGAAAACTATACTTTCCCCGAGGTCCTCGCAACTCTGGGAAGCGTTTTCACCAACAAGTATTCAGAAGGGTATCCTGGACGACGATATTATGGGGGACAGGAATACACAGATGAAATAGAGACATTAGCCAGAGAGCGTGCCAAAGTAGTCTTCAAGTGCGAACATGCGAATGTTCAACCGCTGTCAGGGTCCGCTATGAATCAAGCTGTCTATCTTGGTTTGCTCGAGCCCGGCGACACCATAATGGCCATGGATCTTTCTCATGGGGGGCATTTGACCCATGGCGCACCCGTTTCTCATATGGGTAAACTGTTCAACTTTGTTCGTTATGTAACCAACCCTGTCGACGGGTCTATCGACTACGACAGGGTGCGAAAAGACGCTCTATCAACTAAACCAAAGCTAGTTTTGTGTGGGTATACCTCTTATCCCAGGGACATCGATTATGCGGCTTTCAAAGATATTGCGGATGAGGTGGGAGCCTTGACGATGACCGACGCCTCACATTTCGGGGGATTGGTTGCTGGTGGCGCGATGAAGAATCCATTCGATTTCGGTTTTGATCTAATGACGACAACAACCCATAAGTCGCTCCGTGGTCCACGAGGGGGCATGGTTCTCTGTACTAAATCTCTAGCTTCTAAAATCGATAAATCGGTCTTCCCAGGATTACAGGGAGGTCCGCATATGAATGCAGTAGCAGCCATAGCGATAACACTTTTGAAAGCGCAAACCGACGATTTCAAAAATTATGCAGGGCAGGTATTGTTGAACGCAAAGGCCTTAGCTCAAACCTTCCTCGAGGCTGATGTTTCGCTTGTAACAGGAGGAACGGATAACCATATGCTTGTTGTAGAAACCAGCTCGAGCTTTGGATTGGATGGACGGCAAGCCGAAGAGGTATTAGACGAAGTCAATATTACAACTAACAAACAAATAATCCCTGACGATCCCAACCCTCCCCTTCGTCCGAGTGGAATTAGAATGGGAACCCCTGCAGCTACCGCTCGCGGTATGTTAGAAGAGGACATGCGGCAGTTAGGTGCTTGGATCTTGAAGTGTCTAAAAAATTCGCATGATAAGAACTTGTTAGGGGATATACGCGGTGAGGTCGAAAAGTTCTGCGAGCGCTTCCCTGTCCCAGGAATTTAGGTACTAGACCCAATAATACCGCTTAAAATACCATAATCGCACGACCAGAAATCTTCCCAGACTGCAAAGCCTCAGTTGCTTCGTTGATGTCTTCAAGACTGTATCTCTCTGTCACTAATTCATGCAGGTCAAGTAAACCTTTTTCGAACCAGTCTATATACTTAGGGAAATCACGCTCAGGTGAGCAGGATCCACCAATACTGCCAATAAATTTCTTTTCGCTGAGAAGGATATCGCGAGCATTTAGCTCTACGCTCGTGGTCGGCACCCCCACTAGGACTGCTGTTCCACCTGGCTCTGCGCCAAAAAAACCGCTCCTTGCCGAGGGTACAATTTGTTCCATAGTTTTTTTGAGTCCAATGCAATCAAATACGAAATCGGCTCCAGAGACCGGACGAGCAGTCATACTTTTTTTTGTTTGGCTAGTCGTTAAATCTTTGATCGCTCTGATTGGGTTCTGCTTGCCCGCATTTATGGTATGGGTAGCGCCAAATTGACGTGCGAAGGCTAGCTTTTCCTCATCAAGATCGACGGCAATAATTGGGTTGGCACCCAATGCTTTCGCGGCAACCACTGCAGATAGGCCAACACCACCAACTCCATAGATGGCAACACTATCACCAGCTTTTACGTTTGCTGTGTTCTCGACTGCCCCCGCACCAGTCATGACCGCGCAACCAATGATTGAAGTCACTTCTTTATCTATTTCACTACTTACTTTTACTACGTATTGTTCATCTGCAATTGTAAAATCCGACCATGTGAATACGTTTTCTGAATATGCTTTTTCTCCATTGGGAAGTTCAAGCACAGCTGGTTCTGGCGTCCTCGAGCCTTCTGTCATATTTCTTGGCACCCAGGTAACTAGCACTGTATCCCCAGGACGAACATGTTTAACTTCTGTCCCTATCTTTGTTACCTCTCCAGTCGACTCATGGCCGAGGATAACTGGATTGTCCCTAGCAGCGTGCATCTGGTGCAGCTGGCTGTGACAAATACCGCTAGCATATTGTTTCACAACCACTTGATAAGGCCCTGGATCGGGCAGTTCCAAAGTTACTATTTCTAATTCTCCGGGCTCTTTTGGCACGACAACAACCTTTGCAGGGGTCCCCATAACTGCTTCCTCTGATGATTTTTTGACGACAAGGTCTTTAGCGACTTTGTGTTTGAAAACTCAAACGTGTCAAAAGCTTAACATATGTAACTCTGCATTAAGATATAGCCTGCGAGGTATGACTGTTCTTCGATGGTATTTTTATCCATAAAATGATGATGGCGCTCACAATATTGGCTAGCCCCACGATTATAATTGCTCCGTCATAGTTGCCAACTACGTCATAATAGTAAGAGGTACCAATGGGTGCCATTGAACCAAGGCAAATCATGAAGGGTATTGCTGCTCCTCTTACTGCGCCAATATGACGACGGCCAAAGAATGAAGCCCAAATCACTTCCTGAAGAGGAATCATTCCACCCCATCCGAGGCCCAATAGTAAGAAGCCAGATATCAAAAGTTCAAGCTGGCTGGTATTAGTTGAATAAACTATGATAAAGAGCGAAGTCGCGCTTGTAACTGAACTCGCGGCTGCCAGAAGCCTTGGCTTTTGTAGGTCGTCTATGAGCCAGCCCCACATCGGTTTTGCCAGCATGGCAGGAATCGATGTTACAGTAATCATTAGGGCTGCTGTTGTTCTGTCGTATCCTGCGTCAGTCATAAAGGGCACTGTTTGCAGCAACATGACGTGAATCGTAACTGTAAATAGTGTGAATGCGATCACTAGCCAATAGAAAGTTACACTTTTTAGTGCTTGCGCGCGTGTTAAGGATCGATCGAAATCAACAGTCGCTTTTTTTGTCAACCCTCTTTCGTGGTCTTGATTAGATCTACCGTCTGGTCTTAACCCATAATCTTCCGGTGCTCGCCTCATTAAAAGTGTTGCGGGTGTCACAGTTATGATTGCGCCTAAAGCTAGTAACTGCCATGCGATTCGCCATGAATACGTATCAATTGCCCAAGTGGTGAGGGGAGTGAGTATTACTCCAGCAAACGAGACGCCCATCGCAGCGAGTGCTATTGCCCTTCCTCTAAAGTCAACGAACCACTTAATCAGGGTAACATTCACCACGAGATTTCCAATGAGCGCAGATCCAATCGTGAGTGCAATCCCGTTTAGTAGTACCCAGTGCCAAAGCTGAGTAATGCCAGATAATAAGTAGAGAGCTGACGATAAAATGAAAACGCCAACCAACATAAACCCTCTTGGGCTTCTTTGATCTAAATAGGCTCCAAGGATGAACCCAGTCAGGGCTGTCACGAATCCGCCTACAGTGCGTGGAAGAGTATATTCTGCCCGGGTCCAGTTGAATTCCTCTGACATAGGTATCATGAAGGGGCCAGCCACATAAGTTTGTACTCCGACGGATATAAACTCTGTGAAAAAAGCACCAACAATTAACCAGTAACCGAAATAAATTTTTTGCAAAATCTTACCAAGTTGAAAAACACCTCGATCATAGCAGTACATGACTCGCGTGAGCAGCTAGTTTATTCTTACCAATTAAAGAGTTTTTAAGGAGCAAAAATGCCTCAGGCCTTTGAAGGTATCCGTATAATTGACTTTTCTCAGGTGTTGGCTGGACCCTTCGCCGCGATGCAACTTTCTCTTCTGGGGGCGGAAGTCATTAAGATAGAGCAGCCCAGAATTGGAGATATAAATCGCAATATAGTTCAGGGTGAGGAGAGCCATGGCCTGAGTGCCTCATTTATGAACATGAACTTAAATAAAAAAAGTCTTACCTTAAATCTCAAAGTGCCAGAGGCTGTTGCTATTATCAAAAAGTTAGTGAGTGAGGCGGACGTGGTAGTGGAGAACTTTAAGGCTGGAACCATGGAAAAAAGGGGCCTAGGTTATGATGTGTTAAAACTAGTTAAACCTGACCTAATCTATTGTTCTATCTCTGGCTACGGGCAACATGGACCGAAAGCTGGTGAGGCGGCTTATGATGGAGCTATTCAAGCCTCCTCTGGTATGATGTCGCAGACGGGTCACGAAAGCACAGGTCCCACACGAACCGGCTACGCGCCTGTTGATATGGGTACTGGCCTAAATGCTGCTTTTGCTATATCTGCATCCCTATATCGAAGGTCACAAACTGGGCTAGGACAGCACATAGATGTAGCGATGATCGATACTGCGGTTGTACTCCAAGCTGCTCAGTACAGTGACTATCTAAATGAGGGAACTTTGGTTGGTCTTCTCGGCAATATGTCGCCCACTAAGCAACCTACTGGTAATGTTTTTCCAACTTCTGATGGACAAATACAGATTACAGCACTCACTCAACTTCAAGTCGAAAAACTATTCTCTATCTTGGATATAGAAGATCGGCTCGCTGATGAGCGTTTTAGTACAGTAACGAGTCGCATCGATAATTCGCAGCTTGTTGAGGACTGCGTGACGCATGCTCTTGCGCAAAACAATACGAGTTTTTGGTTAGAGACCCTGGCAGAAGGTGGTGTTCCAGTTGCCGAAGTTCGAGCAGTTCCTGATGTCATTGGAGATCCACAATTTGGCTACAGGGGTGTCTTTGAATCATTCGAATCTCCAATTTCGAAAGATGATCGAATAACGCTTGTAAAAGCTGGGTATATAACTGATCACGATGGCCCTATAATTCGCTCAAAACCTCCGCGTCTGGGTGAGCATTCCGATGAAATACTGATGGAGGCTGGTTTCTCTGAAGAGGAAATAAAAACTTTCAGAGAAAGTGGTGCCGTTTAGTCGTTCCGGCTTGCGTCCGTCGCACTGGAAGTGTAGCGTTCGACGAATGGTAAAGCTTTAGGGTCTTAGGTATGGAATTAGTTAACCGAGTTGCGATAATTACTGGAGGAAGTGGCGGTATTGGCGCTGCAATGGCGAAGGCTTTTTTGGCAGAGGGAGCTCGCGGGGTTTTGTTGGCTGATCTAAATGCAGAAGCCGTTACCGCTACCGCATCCGAATTAGGTTGTGAAGGTATGGTTTGCGATGTGACGAATGAGTCCCAAATAAAAATGCTTGTGGCGGCTGCAGAATCTAAATATGGACAGATAGATTTATTTTGTTCTAACGCAGGTAAGGGGCATGATGGGGTGCTTACTGATGTACAAGATAATGACTGGAATACCCAGTGGAATTTGCATGTTATGGCCCACATGTACGCAGCTCGAGCCGTATTACCTGGAATGATAAAGCGCGGTGAGGGATACTTGCTGAATACTGCAAGCGCAGCGGGGTTGCTTGCCGCTCTGAGTGCCGGAGCTTACTCAGTTACCAAAGCCGCCAGCGTGAAGCTAGCAGAGTTTCTGGCAATCACTCATGGTGATGAGGGTATTCGGGTTTCGGTGCTATGCCCCCAGGGTGTAAATACGGCCATGGGCCCGAGAACATTGGGGGATGGTCAAACCGATGGTATTTTGGAACCAGAGGAACTTGCAAAAGTTGTTGTTGAAACCATCCGTACTGAGCGGTTCTATGTGCTTCCCCATCCCGAAGTAGAGGAATACGTCCGGCGCAAGGGTGATAATATTGACCGGTGGTTGCATGGAATGCGTCGGCTAAGAAAGAAATCAATAGGTATGTCTAATTAGCCGAAGTTCTTTGCCTGTTGGTTTGGTTTTCCTCAATTCAAGTATCCACCCTCGAAGTGGCTCGAGAGATTCTTTTCCAGTTCGATTTTTTGATACTTGGTATCGTTCGGACGTTTTAGTTACATCTATTTAACTCATCGAAACTTTGAGAGGGCTCTTTACCTTGGAATACTGTTAACTAAGTGAGCTTGATTGCAGGAAACTCTTCGCAGCAATAAGGCCGTAGCATTTGAATAGTGAATCAGGTAGTTTTTGGTAGCGGTGCTCTGAAAGGTTACACGTTTTCAAGTAGAGGATGAGGGGGTCTCTATTGTGTCGTCTTTGAAGTTATTAGGGATTTTTATCGGTTTGTTCTTTGGCATATTTTGTGTCGAGATCATTTTTTGGCAGTTTCTCAAGTTTGGTTCTTTGCTCGGTATTTTTGTGAGTATCGTTGTTGCACTAGCAATCTTCATTACAATGACTTGGCTCGATATAAAAGGAAAGGAAAAAAGCCCAGAGACACATAAGGCTATACCCGATTGGGGATTGTGGCTGCTGCCTTCTCTTGTTGGTTTTTATATTTTTGGATTGGCACCTTTTTGGAATCCTGGCGGCTATTGTTTCCAACAGACTAGGTTTTTTTTAGGTGACAATATGTTCGTTGAGAGTACTGATGTTGACGTCTTGGGTAACAAAAGTATCTGTCTTCGAGATCCAATTGGTTACATAAGCACAGTTGAGTGGATTATTCTCCTTCCTATAACCATGGCTATTTTGGCGCCTTGCTGTTTTTTTATTTGTAAATGGCTGGCGGCTTATATTGTGAAAAAATGGATACTGAATGAATCAAAATCTGAGATACCCTCAGTCAGCGAAATAATAGATGATTTAGGGGAACAGCTCACAGCAAAAACGTACAGGGACAATGAAAGCGAAATTTTCTATTTTCGTTTTCCCGAAGACCGAATGAATGAGTGCACAGAAAAGGAGAAGGAGCGCATTATTGAATACTATCATATGCTAATTGATGACCTTCCAAATGTGTATACCAAAGAATCGGAGCGAAAAACTCTTGTTAGCAGAATTGAGTCAATTACAAAAAAAATAAAAGATGCTCAGGAAGCTATAGATAAACTTAAAATTTATAAAAACTAATGATCTAAACCGCCTTGGAAGATTTACACCATTAAGTCTTGAGAATTTCTTAAAGAAGGTTTGCTTCCATCAAATTCGTGTTCGAGCATATTAGCAAACCCAACCTCCTAGGTCTGCTGGCTAAAAAGAAGCTGCTCCTCCCTCCGCCTAAGTTACTCGTTCTCCTTGGCTAAGTTGGAAATCTCTATGATTGACCCCAGAAATCAGCAACGATGCTCAAGGGTTAAGGCTCCCAGGGATAAATTAGTTTGATGATGTCTTGTAGCTTTTACAAAAATAAGAAGTTAAAAGTGGATCATAAACTCGGTATTTCGGGCATCAAAGGTTTTCCTTTCCTCTTTTGACTTAGTTCTAGCTAAATTGTATCTTCCTTCTCCAATGATACTAAGGGGGTTAGCATTGGCTGATCAGTCCAAAACTATTCGCCTACATAGTAATGATAATGTACTGGTAGCGAAAAGCCTTCTGCAATCTGGTTTTGTTTTTCAGCATCAATATGCTACCTCAGCAATGGTGCCTGCCGGACACAAAATCGCTACTGCAGCGTTAACAGCTGGCCAAGCTATTATAAAGTATAATCAGGTTATCGGGTTTGCGACTGCCGATATCAAGATTGGTGATCATGTCCATGAACACAACATGGCATACGCAGATTTTGAACGAGATTATGCTTTCGGTACTGGTAGGAACGATGCGAAGTTAGTCTCAGAAAATGAGCAGAGAACTTTTCAAGGATATAGGCGAGCGAATGGGCTTGCCGCAACCCGCAATTACATTGGCGTGATAGCGACAGTAAATTGTTCCGCTACTGTAGTTAAAAAAATCGCTGAATATTTTACAGATGAGATTTTATCTGAATATCCTAATGTTGATGGTGTAGTGGCGCTAACACATGGATCGGGTTGTGGAATGGGAACCTTTGAGGGGCACCTTATGGTTCAGCGATGTGTTGGAGGATACGCTCGTCATCCAAATTTCGCGGGTGTTGTGATAGTTGGTCTAGGTTGCGAGGGTTTGCAGATGAAAGGGCTGCTTCAAAAGGAAAACCTTATTGCAGGGGATTCCTTGCGAACATTGATTATTCAGGATTCGGGAGCGAGAGCTGCTTTAGAGCAGGGAACAGAGGCGGTTATGGAAATGTTACCAACTGCTGATAAGGTGTGCCGTACAGCCATACCGGCGAGCGAGTTAATTCTCGCTTTAGAGTGTGGCGGCTCTGATGCTTACTCTGGTATTTCTGCCAACCCGGGTTTGGGAGCAGCTGCAGACTTATTAATTCAGCAAGGTGGTACTGCTTGTCTTGCCGAGACTCCTGAGATCTTCGGGGCGGAGCATCTTTTGACTCGCAGAGCAGTTAGTCAAGACGTAGGAGAGAAATTAGTAGCGCGTGTCAAGTGGTGGGAGCATTACGCTAAAAGAAATAATACAACCCTCAACAACAATCCAGCTCCGGGTAATAAGGCAGGTGGATTAACTACAATCCTAGAGAAATCATTGGGTGCGGTAGCAAAAGGGGGGACAACGAGTCTGATGGATGTCTATGAGTATGCTAAACCCATAACTAGCAAAGGGTTCGTTTTCATGGATACTCCGGGATATGACCCCGCTTCTGTCACTGGAATGATCGCGGGCGGGGCCAATATAGTATGCTTTTCAACTGGTCGAGGTTCAGTTTATGGCAGTAAACCAACACCCTGCCTTAAGCTCGCAACGAATTCTTTGATGTATAACCGTATGTCTGAAGATATGGATGTTAATTGTGGAATTGTTATTGATGGTGATGCCTCTATTGATGAATTGGGTGAGATTATCTTCGAGAAAATATTGGCTACCGCGTCAGGTGAGCGAAGTAAATCTGAACTATTCGGTTTAGGGGATCTCGAGTTTTTACCATGGGCGGCAGGAGCAGTTCTGTAAGGATCTCTTAATTCTCCTCGACCCTTGCCGAGTAAAAATGATCAGTTTCGAATTTTAAAGACATGTTGCCCTCAAAAAAATATGAGTCTTTAGTGTCTCCGTTGGTTCCATGTTGGAAAAGTATAGCGGATGATGAACCTCATACATGGGGATCTCAGTGTAAAGCATGGAATGAAATTTTTTCTGGCAAAGGTCTATGTTGTTTCAGGCCCACGGTTCGACTTGGCTTGATTGGTTTAATTGGCCGCGATAGTGCTTGCGCTGTCCACTTTGTAGAAAAGTCCTAATGATCGAAAACTTCAATGACGGAGGTTATAGCTTCTATGACTACCCAAAGACATGGCTGGTTCTAAGCATATGATGGATGTGATCTGATGTTTTCAAAAACACCATATTCGCTATTGGCAGAACTTGAAAAAGTAAGGTTCAAAGATAAGCCACCCATAGGTTTGTGGCGTCCAGAAAAAGTATCGAACCTTGAGATAACAATTAACGCCGAGGGGGCCTGGAGCTATCGTGGGAGTTCAATTGATAGACCACGTTTAACTCGTTTATTCTCAACGTTACTCAGATTAGAGGATGATGGTGATTACTATCTCATTACTCCTGAAGAGAAATACCGAATAGAAGTTAATGACGTACCCTTTGTGGCAATTTTGATGCAACAGGTAGGCCATGGTAGACGTCAATCGTTATCGTTCACTACTAATATGGGTGATGTAACGACCCTCAACGACAAACATCGGTTGCGTATAGAGACTAATTTGAAATCGGGAGAACCATCACCATACGTTATGGTTCGGGATGGTCTCGAGGCAAAGTTATCAAGAAATGTTTACTACCAGGTGATAGGGCTGCTTGAAGAGAAGGGCGGGCGTCTGGGTATTTGGAGCGAAAACGTCTTTTTTGATTTGCAGGGTTCCTCGGAGTGCTTTTAGTTAAGTACCCCGACAGAAAAATGCTCTTGGACATTATTGGGAGGCTACTACGCGGTAGCTTGTCAAGGTCTGAAGTATTGAGTTGGCATCAGGCCGTGATAAACCAGTTTGGTAAAGATTTAAATCTGTCGGTCGAAGACGGATATTGGTATTTTCGCTCTTTGGCATTCCTTGGTCTGGCTTGCATTGAGGACGGAGGTAAAGCTTTATTCATAAGAGATAGTGACCTAGAAGAATATATAATGGATATCCGAGGTGTTCCCGCGACCGACAATCTCGGGGAAATATTGCGACAGCGACCTCATCAAGTACATTCTCGCAACGTTATGTGGCCTTTGACCACCTATCACTTTAACGAACAATCAAGCTTCGATTATCCGGTATTTAGGCCCGTTCGGGGCACCTTTGAGGAGCGAGGTGACATGGTAGAGCACTTACATCTGAAATTTCGGGGAGCGCTATTCTTATTAGTTCGGCAGTTTGACGAACTTTCCAATAAAGCTATGATTCTTGGATCAGATCGCCACGGAACTCACCTGAAAGAGTTTATGAACTTGCTCGACCTAGAGGTGTGGTGACATCAGGCGACAGCAACGTTTTAGGCCCAAACAGTTGTGAGCTTACATGTTCCCATAATTCGGTCCACCCGCTCCCTCTGGGACAACCCAATTTATGTTTTGGGCGGGGTCTTTGATATCGCAAGTTTTGCAATGAATACAGTTTTGAGCGTTTATCTGAAAATGGGCCTCCCCTTTCTCTTCGCCTAAAACCTCATATACCCCTGCTGGGCAATATCTTTGCGCAGGTTCGTTAAAAAGAGGCAGATTACTCTTGATAGGAATAGTTGGGTCTCTCAGCTGAAGATGGCAGGGCTGATCTTCTTCATGAGAGGTATTAGTTAGAAAGACCGAGGAAAGTTTATCGAAACTAATTTTTCCGTCAGGCTTTGGGTAGCTCAGTTTTCTGGAGGCATTAGCGAGTTTCAATTGCTCATAGTCTGGCTTGTTGTCCTGCAGAGTAAAGGGCGCTCGACCGCGAAGAATATTTTGGTCGATCCACACACACGCGCTCCCCAGAAACAGTCCGAACCTGTGTAACAACGGCATCGTATTCCTTGCTCTATACAGCTCATCGTAAAGCCAAGAGTTTTTATAGAGCTCGGCATATTCAACTAGGTCTTCGCTACCCCGAGATCCCTTTTTGATAGCGTTGAAAATCGTTTCTGCCGCCAACATACCCGACTTCATAGCAGTATGAGTACCTTTCTGTTTTAAGTTATTTAGGAACCCAGCGTCGTCTCCTACCAATAAGCCTCCGGGCACGGTTAACTTTGGTAGAGCCTGGTAGCCTCCTTTGTTAATGGCCCGGGCACCATAAGAGACTCTCTCTCCGCCAGAGAGAACATCTCTAATGATGTAGTGGTGCTTAAACCTCTGGAATTCGTCGAAGGGGCTGAGATGTGGATTTTTGTAGCTAAGATCGATTATCAACCCGATAGCGACCTGGTTATTTTCCAAGTGATAAAGATAAGAGCCTCCTCCAGTGCCCCCAGGGAGATGTCCAAGGGGCCATCCCACCGTATGCACTACTTTCCCGGGTACGTGTTTCTTTGGGTCAACATTCCAAACTTCCTTAAAACCGATGCCATAGTGCTGCGTGCCTGAGCCTTTCCGGAGGTCAAATTGGGCCATAAGGTGTTTCCCGAGATGACCCCGGCACCCTTCGGCAAAAACCGTATATTTTGCGTGAAGTTCATAACCAGGTTGATAGCTCGGCTTCTGTTCACCTTTTGAATCTAAGCCCATATCGCCGGTGGCTACGCCTTTTATTGAGCCGTCTTCGTTAAAAAGTATCTCGCTGGCAGCGAATCCAGGGAAGATGTTTATACCTGCCGCCTCAGCTTGCTCACCGAGCCAGCGGCACAAATTACCCAGGCTTGTGGCAACGTTCCCCTCATTCTGCAGTTCATTAGGTATCATCCATGGAGGCAATTTTATGGCTTTTTTATCATTGAAGAGGTAGTAAAAGTCGTCTTCAGTGACTGGATTGTCAAGTGGGGCGCCCAATTCCTTCCAGTTGGGAAATAATTCATCGAGAGCCTTCAATTCTACTACCGCTCCGGACAAGATATGTGCCCCGATTTCCGAACCCTTTTCAACCAGACAGACAGTTAGATCTTCCCCAGCGTCTTCGGCTAGCTGCGTGAACTTTATCGCAGTAGCGAGTCCAGCCGGGCCGCCACCGACCACGACCAGATCAAACTCCATTGACTCCCTTGCCATCCCGCCTTTACTCCATTGTCTCTTACTAACGTGTATTGTATGCAACCTTCACACTTAAAGGAATTGATTATCTTACTATTACGGGGCAGAATAATGCGCCTCACAAGGTGTTACGCGCTGCCATAGCGCTTGGTTTATCATCTTCTCCAGTTCAGTTCGCTAATTAAGCAGAGGAATGCATGAA
>MDTE01181472.1_pt1 | contig 16846 bp, 13 predicted proteins | sample 811231 | NCBI WGS metagenome assembly MDTE01 (sample SAMN05326651, study PRJNA326480) | marine metagenome | isolation source: seawater | place: Indian Ocean: Red Sea | collected 2010
AGTATAAATTCTGTAAATAATAACCCCATGGATCATCTTGGTATTTTATTTAGAGAACAGTCTGAAGAAACATATGTTTATAATAATCTAATATATATTAGTGAGGATGCGAAGATTACATTTGATATCAGAAACGAAGTTGAATTCAATTATTTTAGAAATAACTTGTATTACGGATCATTAGCAATAAGTACAAGTTACGATCATAAATATCATTCAAGTGAGATATTTAATCAAGATCCTCTCCTGAGTAATGCTGGAGGGTCTTCTGCTGATGATTATAAACTAAAATCAGGAAGTCCAGCTTTAAAATCAGGATTTTTAATTAATGGTAGTTCTGAATATAAAAACTTCATTCAAAATAATGGAGGAAAAGATTTTTATGGAAATGATGTTTCTGATTCTGCAAAACCAAACATTGGTGCATATAATAGAAACTAAAAGAGTCTTAATTCACTAACCTTATAATTTCTTATATTGTTAGGCAAATAACTAATTAATTATTTAACATTAACTATGAAAAAAATTACATTATTATTAGCAATATTATTTTCAATATCGCTAACATCACAAGAACTTTACTGGTATGATGTTATTGTAAAAGTTGAAGGTGAAGACGTTGTTGAGTTTGAAAAATCAGTTGATAAATTTTATTCTTCTGTTGACTTTCCTGATGACGTCACAATGACTTTCTCTGCAATTCCATTAAAAGGAAAAGGTTATGAAGAAACACACATTCTGAGTTTTGTAAGTCCCTCATCTGAATCTTTAGCAAATCTAAGATCATCATTATCAGGAAAAAAATGGGAAAATTACCTAGAAGTTGTCAGACCATTTGTCGATGGTGTTAGAGCATCAGCTGGTAATGCAATGATGGTATTTAAACCGGAGGAATTTCATGGAATAGGACAAGTTTGGGGATTTAAAATTAAAAGTAAGGATATTCCAGCTTTTTCAGGCGCATTTAGTAAGCTTATGGAAACTTTTGATTTTCCAGGATTTGTTGGTTTAGCGCAAGTTACTCATGGAATAAGTAATGGTGAAAACATCCTTATCTACGGAACATATGAAAACCTAAATTCAGCTTTTACATTTGGACCTAAAAATGATGCTGAATCTAATGCTTTCGCAGAATTCTTTAATGTTACCGGAGATATTTCAGAATTCACTCAGTCATGGACTAGAGTAAAAATTAATGATTATAATTAATACCGTTAAAACTTTTTAAATTGTCTGTAAGACCCTCTATTTTTGTAGGGGGTTTATATTAAGTATGCTAATAATATCTTAGATAGATTCTTTTAAGTGCGGTCAGCCCTTGGGATTCGGTCCATATTCATTTGTGCCCTCTTGCCCATCTCCAAAAAGTAGCCATAAGAAATAGAAAGGAATAAGTTGAAACCAACCTGAGTTTCCCCTATCATGACATCTTTTAGCTCCTTGCACAATAATTACATAAGTACTCAAAAGAAAAACTAATGCCAAAAAAGTTGACTCTATATTTTGTATGTATATAAAGTAAATAAAATAGTAAGCTAGATAACTGAGACCATACTCTAATCTTCTAATTCTTCCACTCAAACCAAAAACATTAGAAAACATTCTAGGAGAAGCTTTTGGAACATTCGTTCTGGTAACTGTTTTTTTAGTTTTTGGTATGGTTTTTTTCCTAGTTACGGGTTTAGTTTTTGGTTCTTCAGCTTTTGGTTTAGGTTTTAGTAAATCATTAAGATCTTCTAATTCAGAAGCTGCTTTCCAATCTTCTAAACCTTCATACCAAACAAGAGTATCATTAGTAATCTTTTGGTTTTTTAATTCTTTTAAACTGAATGGTCCTTCTTCTTTACCTGAGTTTGATATGTAATACTGTTTCATTTAAAAATTTCTATTAAGTTATTTAATGGATCTCTTCTAATTTCTACTTTTTTAAATCTTTTTAAATAAGAATTAACTTGATCAATTTCATATTGATCCATTTGTTGTTTGATTTCTTCAAATTCATCCTTAAAATTAATAAAATTTATTTGAGTAACTTCCCACTCTACATCATCAAAACTTTTATAATTAGCTTCAACTTCATTGATAAAAACACCAAAATCGTTGATAAACTTGTCCTTAGGATGACTGCAAGAAATTAAAATAAAAAATACTAAATACCTACTCATTAAAAAGTGATTAATTTAAATGCCCCATAAAAAAGAACAATGCTTATTATAATATTTAAAAAAATCTTAAATCCACCTTTAGTCTTGTAACCTTTCTTGTAGCGTTTATCTCTAGTTTGAGATTTTTTCAAGGTTTTGTAGAGTAAAAAAACAGCTAATAAAAAAAGAATTATGCCAGATATTTTAAATCCCATGAAATAGGTTTAAGTTTATTTTCTTCGTAAAATTTACATATTTTTGACAATCAAATGAAAAAATTTTCTCTTTTTTTTATTTCAATTATTTTTCTTTCATGTGAATTTATCCTTTACGATTTAGTTAAAGAAGAAAAACCAACCACTGTTAGTGATAATTTTTCAATTTCTGATACTATTCCTAACGCCGAAGTAAAAATTATTACTGAATCCTTGAATTCATTTGAAGAAGAAGAAGAAGAAGAAGAAAATAGTTTTGATTTAAATTGGGCTAACCCCGTTATGGGACCTTATGGTGCATCAGTAGGAAATTTCATAAGAGCATACTTTCTTGTAGGTGAGTGGAATATGGTTAAGAAATTTTTAATCAATGCTGACTGTATCGATGATGAAGAATTTAGATATATCATGAGAAATAGTGAATGGGGATATGATATTGATTTTACAAATATTCATAAAAAAGATGACGGCAGTTTTATTATAACCTATAAAACTCTTAAAAACAACACTGTTGGAGTTGATCAATATTATGGAAAAGTTGTCAATGATACTGCTAAGATTTATTTTCATTCTTTAAACAGAAAGAATCCACTACTCTATGATTCAAAATATCCCAATTCAGATGTTAATTGTAGAATTAATTTATTGTTAAAGAAAATTCAATTTGATTATGATAGTGCAAATTTAAAAAATGATTCAAAAAAAATTATTGAAGAAATCGGTGACTATCTGTACACATTTCCCAAAATAAAAATTAAAATTAATGGCCATACATCTAACGAAGGAAGTATAAAGTATAATAATAAATTGAGTTATGATAGAGCTAATTCAGTTTATGGTTATTTAAAATCATACGGCTTAAATAACAAAATGGAAGTATTTGGATATGGATCATCACAACAAATTTATGATGAAAATGATGAACAAAATAATCCTAAAAATCGAAGAGTTGAAATCGAACTTGATTGATAAATTTTTAATAGATATAGAATTATTTAATCACAGTAAATTATCTTCTAAAAAATTTTCTTTATTTTAGTTAAAATTCAACAATTAAAAATATTGTTTTTTTAAGTGAAAAAGTACTTCTGTTTAGCCTTTTTAATTACATTTTCATGTAACAATCTAAGTGATAAAAATGATTTAGAGCAAGCTTATATAAATTCACAGGATTATTCTGAAGGCATAGATTTAGAACTTAAAAAATGGAGTGAGCTTGACTCAATTTTTACTGTGGAAAAAGAAAAATTTGAAAAGAATATTTCGCAGTATAAACCCGAGACTAAAGTTTACAACGAGTCTCTGATTGAGGACTACTCCAACTTATCATCTACTTTTTACAAAAATTACCTAATGAGTAAGTTAATTAAATTGGAGGAGTTTGTTCAGGACGTAGATTTTGAAAGCGCGGCAGATAAGGTTGGTGAAGTATTCTCCAATATCTATGATGAGTTTTATGAGTTAAACTCAAAAATGACAAAAGAAGATAGAGTCGAAATTGCTGAACGAATAGGAGAGTTTTCCTCAACATATTTCAAAAAAAGTTTTGATTTTCTAAGTGATGAATTTGCGAAGGGTGTGGAAGAGTATTTAAAAAATATAGAAGATTTTTCCACACAACTGGAGTCAACTTTAGAAAACTTATTTAAAGAGAATTAATTATGAAAAAAATTTTAATACCCAGACTGATTTTAATTTTTATTATCCCACTATTATTTTTTGTCACAGGCTGTAGTAGTGGTAGTAGTTGTAATGAGATAGATATTGAATTTAACGATACAACATCTGACGATTTTAAAGATATTTTAGAAAAGTTTAATGCTGTATATGTATTCGAGAATGAATTGAGTGATTATAAAGACAACACAAATGTATATGTAGATCTAAGTGATGGTATTACAAGATATGCTCTAGGAAATTCGAATAACAAAAAATTATTAGAACAATTTTTCTTCACGGTTCAAAATGAAGAAAACTTAAATTATTTTGAACTCAGTGATGATAAAATAATTCCTTACAATGACACAAATGCTTTATCATACTTTACATCTACCGGTCATAGAGATGAAAACGGAAAACTTAAAGTTGGTGCTCCGATTGATAAAGCCTTTAATGAAATTGCTTCAAAAAATGAGCTTGGTATTGTAATTACTGATGGAGAATTATATGATTCGGCATCCCAACAAGTTTCAATGAATCCATGGGCAAGTGATGCTTTTAAATCGTGGTTTGCTTCTGGTGGTAAACTAGAAATATTGTATACTGATTTTAATGAAAATAATAGTGGAAAAACTTACAAAAAGCACATGTATTTATTGTTTTTTATTCCAAGAGATTATGATGGTAATATAATGAGCGCTTTAGATGAGGATTTTAAATTCAATAATGTCAGGTACAAAAACCTTTCATTTAATACTGATGTTACAAATTTATATACTAGAGATTATCCTGATGCACAAACGCCTGGAATTGAATACCTTATGGAATATATGGAAGGACCTCCACCTTCTTACAGATCAAAAAATAATTTTGAATATTTTGCAACTAATGACGATTTTAATTTTGATACCGGCAATAGCTCCATGGTGTACTACATGAGAGATTATCCTGACGACAATGGAAAGGAATTTAACAGGCCAATTGTTCAAAAATTATTCTTAGATCTAAACTCTATAACAAATTATGAGGTAGAAAACATTGAGATTAATGTTACAAATATTAGCGAAGAATTCATGCGATTCAAAAGAAATTATTACGCCAAAAAAAATCTACCTTCAATATTAAAAGATGATAATAATCAACCAATTTTAGATGCAGAAAATCACTTAATTTTTGATGACACAGATTGTACTATAATCGGAGATGATGAAGCTTATGATACTTTTGAAAAAAATTTAGATGACACAGAAAACAACTTTACCAAAATGCTCAAGCCCGATTATACATTTAGCAAAAGTGACTTAAAAAATAAAGTAATAAAAGATTTTGTATTTCTAGACTCTGAGGCTGGTGACACAAATGAATTAAACCTTCAAAACTATGAAGTGATTATCAAATTTGATAAAAAATTTAACGAGAATAATCTCGGATTTTTCTCAGAAGAAAATAATATTGTAAAAATTGATGTAGTAGTTGATAAAGACGATTTCAAATTAAAAACTAATACTGTCCCACGACAAGCATTAACTTGGGACAAAATTGATAATTCTGGAGTCGATCAAACTTTATACACATCACTTAGAAATGTTTTAAATAATAATAAACCAAGTCCAATTATATATACTTATTACATAGAATTAGGACCATTTAATTAATAAAGAAATGAATACACTAACTATATTAAACTTAATCCAACAAAAACTTTCTCTTAGAGACATTGACGGATTAATTACTCAAACATATGTTTTTGCTGTTGTTGTTGCTATTGTAGCACTCGGAGTTGCTATATTAATATCCAACTCGATAGCTTTTGAATTTAGCGAAAAACCTAAAGATCCAAGAAAGAGAAAAATTGTTTTCTGGTTAATAGCTGTTATAAGTCCAATTCTCTTTTATGGATACAATTTGTTTCTTGTAACACCAAATATCAAAAAAGGTCCTGCTGCTGCTGAATTTTTTATGACAGGTGCCTTATCGCCTGTTGTAACATTAGTAACATATGTTGTTGTTGGTTTCCTTTTAGCTAAAATTTTCAAAACAAAAAAGATTGGAACTTGGTTCTAATATTTAACATTTAATAATATGGAAGAAAATATTTCAAAAAACTTTGTTATTGGTATAGGAGGTACCGGAATGAGATGCCTTGAATCATTCACACACATGTGTGCTATGGGGCTTTTTGATCAGAAAGAATTTAATGTTTTAACTCTTGATACAGACTACCTTAACGGAAACAAACAAAGAACAGAAAGTTTAATCGAACTGTATAATCAAATAAAAAAAACAGATCAAGAAGCAAGTGGATATGCGAATAATGATACTTTTTTTAGTGCAAAAATAAATTTATTCAAGTGTGTTGCAGATTACAGTGGTGGAGATGGTTCACCTGGAAGTGATTTTGAAACAATTGCAAAACTCGAAAATAATCCTGACGCTCAAATTTTAGCAGATTTATTTTTAAGTAAAAGAGTTCAAGGGTTTGATCTTGCTCATGGTTATAGAGCCCAAACACACCTAGGTTCATATCTAATGTATCATGCACTTTTGGAAATAGCAGCAAGATTAGGTAAAGGAACTAACATTAAAGAACAAGATAAAGATTTTGGCAGGTTCCTAGACTTATTGATGCGAGCTGGGGAAAATGCAAAGGTATTTGTTTTTGGTTCTGTGTTCGGTGGTACTGGTGCTTCTTCCATCCCAGTAATTCCTAAAGCTCTACAGGACGCAATGAAGAAAAAAAGTGACAATAGTGCAATTCATCCTGATACTGTGTTTGGGGCCACACTTCTAACTGAGTACTTTGAATTTAAGCCTCCTACCGAAGATGAGAAAAAGGAAAAAAAAGATGGTATTATTGCTGACAGTTCTTTCTTTACACTGAATAGCCAAGCTGCACTATCATTTTATCAAAGTGATGAAACAGTAAGAAAGTCTTACAAGAAAATGTATCATGTCGGTTGGCCGGTTGATCCAATTGATTATTCTAAAGATAAAAATGAAGCTAAAACAAATACTGGGGGTGATACACAAAAAAACGGTTGTCATTTAGTGGATTTCTTGTGTGCGACAGCTGCTTGGGATTTCTTTAACAACAATGATGGTTTTAATGCTGAGAAGGTAAATATTTATTATAAATCATTTAAAATGAATAATAATATTCTTGATATTGATCACAATGATATTTTAGGTGATGGAAATAATGCTAAATTATTTGTAAAAAAATTCAATTCATTCTATAGATTTATGCATATGGTTCTCTCAGTTGGGATGGGTGCTAAAGGAGAAAACAACGGAGTAAAGGCTTTTCAAGTAAGGTTGAATAAGAACAATATAAAGGATTATGATACTCTTGCTACTGAATTTATGGCAGACTTAAACACGTATATGAGGATGTTTGGTTATTCAATTAATCCAAATAACAATGCGTTTAATTCTGGTTGGATATATCAAATAAAAAATTCTTTTGAGGGTAAATTTATTCTTGAAAATAGCTCCTTCACATCTGAAATTAAGGAGCTCGGAAGCAAATTTAATTTTGGAAAATTATATGCGGACGATCATGAATTTAATTGGAAAGATGGTAGCTTAATCGGTAGTAATGATGGTGCTGATTGGGCTGATGAGGTAGTAAAAAAATTACTTGAAGTTAAGCCATCAACGAATGCTCAGATTTTAAATAACAAAAAAGAAGAATTTATTGCTCACATTTACAATGCTTTAAATTCTATTAAAACTAATTAATTATGTCAGATTTAAAACCATTAGTTATAAAGTCTGGTGGAGCACCACCAGCATCTAAACAGTACACTTGGGAAATTCTTCAACAGATGCCAAATTTTATTGATCAAATTGAATCAAAAGCAGTTTCTGAGGAAGATGGCGATATAAGTAAACTTGGAACAGTTATTTCTGGAATGCCCTCGGTCTATGCTAGAGCAAATATGTTTCCTATTGCATTAAAAAAATCTAAAAATAAAAGTTCTAAGAATCAAGGACTAATTAAGTTTTTTGAAAGTTTAGTTAGTGAATGGAGAGGATTGATTGCCTGTATAGCATTGAACAACAAAAAAATTACTATTAAAAGAATTAATCTAAAAAGTGAGGACGACTCATTTATATATGATGTTCCAGGCTCATTTGGAAACATGCTTTTTGAAAGTCATAAATTATGGAGTGATCACAAAGTAGATGATGGACCAGCATTTATAGATGTAATACTTTACAGAAAAGAAAATGAAAAAATGGTGATTGGTGGAACTAACCCTGAAAGTTTAGTTTTTACTTCTGCAACATATGATTTAAAAGGTGAGGAAGGATATTTTATTAACCCAGATACTGGATATTTTCAAGATCCAACACATAAACAAGCATTTGTAGCAGATGATATTCTTACTTTAAGGAGTTATGTTAACCATATGAAAGAAAATATTGAACAATTAGAACAATATTTTAAAGAAGGCAATATAACAGTAAATGATGGTGAAGATTATTTAAATATAAAAACCAATCTAAATAATTGGATTTCAGAGCTGGATGAAGCCTATAAAACAAAAACTGGTAAAACTGAGTTTGTCTCAAATCCACCAACAATTAATTTATTTGGAACTCCATTTGACAAAGTTTTAAATTACTCAAAAACAATATCTGCTAAAAATGGAATTATAAGCTCTAGTCCAATTCAAGGTGCAACAGCTTTTGATCCTGATGAACTACTTTTAGATTCTGAAAAATTTAAACTAGCAAGTGTTAACTGTGCGAACAAAAAAGATGATTTTCTTAAAGGTAAACCCACTTTACTGCTTAAAGCAAAAGTTTCAGGATCTAGTGATGATGTTGAATACTTTTTACTACCATTTTCTCCAAAAGGTATTAAAGTTTTTGGTGAGTCTATGTCAACTTTATTAGGTTATAGGAAAGACACTAATGTAGGTTCATCATTAACTGCTACTGTATCTCACGAAAGAACAGGCTCAATTGTCAAAGTTGAATTAACTATTGTTGACGATAAAGGCCAAAAATTTCCTCCAATCGAGAAAGAATATAAAGTTGCTGATTATGATGTCTCTGCTAAAGATATAATTCTTTGGCCAAATTTTGTAAGTGAAAAATGGAATAAATACTATTATTATTCTGAAATGCCCCATAACTCATTGGCATGGAGAGCAGTGCCGTTCTGCGCAAAAGATTTAGAGGACACAGTTGACTATAACCAAGAAAAAAATGACTTGAACTATGTTGTTGAAAATGAAAAGCCAGCAGACTCTGAGTCCCAAATTTTGGTTTATTATAATAGAAATAAGTTAGGCTCTTCTTACCAATATGAAATCATTGAAAGCAAAAATCCATTTAAAGGGTTTAAAATAACCCACAATGATGCATTGGTTGGATTTATTATGGTGGAGTATGGAAAGGAACCTAATTCACCGTTAAGACATAAAACCGAAAATAATGAACTTAAAAAAGCATGGCTTGGAATTGATTTTGGTAGCACAAACAGTGCTGTAGCATATAGATCTGAGGAATCTTATGAACCACAAGGCTACACTTTTAAAAATAGAAGAATATCTCTTTTAGCAACAAATGAAAATAAAGAAGGAGACTCTCTTGCATATAATAATACTGTGCCAGCTGTTGAAGATGAAGTTTTATTTTTTCAAAATGATGAGATTAAAAGTAACTCCATTAAATCTATTCTTTCTGTGCATGAAAACACAAGAATGTTTGATGATAGTCCACAAAAAAGCGGAAAAATCATTGAACTAGCTAAACAAAATGTTAAGGGTGGATTTCCTTGTTTTGAAAAGAATTTACCAATCGAAACAAGTGACAATAAAAGACATACTCTTAAATTTCAAGCATTAGGTATATCGCATTTAATTCATAATATGAAATGGGATACCAAGGTTGACAGTGGGGAGTCTATGGATGAATCTAATAGAGAAGCATATTTAAAAAATCTTCTTTTACATATTTATGCAGATTTATTTGATAAAGACTTATATCCTCATAATCTAAAATGGGCTTTCCCATCTGCTATGTCTCATAGTTTAGTGATGCGATACAATGCTATTTGGAGGGAATTAGGAAGCATAAATCCACTTGATGCAAATCGATATCAATTATCTATTTCACAATCTAAAGGTGATGTGATGAGAAATACTATTGACCATTTCGGATCTTCAAGTAGTGGAGAAACTGATTCGTTTGATAGTTTTGGTTCCTCGTCTAGTTTTGATGACAGTTCTTTTGGAAGTGATTCAGGGTTTTCTGCATTCTCTGAGCCTGAAAAAAAAGAAAACGATACTCAAAACGATACAGCTAAAGGATTAAGTTTTAATGACTCAGCAATTAAATTTAGCTTTGACGTAGCAGACTTCAGTGACAATAAAACATTGACTGAATCTGAGGCTCTTGCGAGTTTTTTATTAAGAACTAAAAATTCAAAATTAAAGTTAATGACTGAACCTAACGTATTAACTTTATGTTTTGATATTGGAGGAAGTACAACAGACTTAATTGTTGCAACGACACTAAAACAAGATCCTAAATCTAATGATCCTAATAATGACAAACCTGGAATTATTAAACAAAGCTCTATTAGATTTGCAGCAAAATTAATTGCTGAAGCTACAAGATATAGCAAGAATTTCAAAAATGTAGTTCACGATTACTTTGAGAAAGAGAATATCATGATTGAAGGAATTACTAAAGGTGAACCAAGATTTGATGAAAATACTGCTCCCTATTACTTTGAGCAACTTGTTGATCGACTTGAAAATGAAGAATACAACAAAATTTATGATGCTTTGAGCCTAAAATGCCAAGACTTATTTGCTGTTAATCTTTATGTAACAGGTGCAATAATGTTCTATGCTGGTCAAGTTGCAAAAAAATGTAAAATTGAATTGGATAGATCAGAACAAAAACATGATAGCTGGGGTAAACCAAGAGTCAAAATTGTATTTACCGGAAAAGGTTCTAGAATAATGGATTGGTTTGCGGCTGTAAATCCACAAGCAAATAAACAGTATTTTGAAGATTTATTTATGTCAGGACTTGGTGGAATTGATGAAATTAGAAATCATTTAAGTAATGTATATATTCAAGCTAGAGATGATGAAGCTTCAAAGGAAATAAAATATGAGATCGCAAAGGGACTGGTTTCTACTCACCCACCTGGAAGCGAGATGATGATACCAAACGACTCTAATCAGATTCCTTTGGAAATTATTGGTGAAGAAGGTTTTGAAATTAAAACCAATGAGGGAATGAAAGAGTTATCATCAATTGACACTATTGTGCCTGAATATTTAAATCTAATTGCCAAATCATTTATTTTCAAACCAAAGGATATAAATAATCCATGCCCTAGATTCGCTGATTTCTCTAAAATCTTTTATTCATACGCTAAAAAATACTTTGATTACAAAGCAAGTGTCGATGATTTTAAACAAGGTTGGAAAGAAATGGAATTTTTATCTGATTATATTAAACAACAAGATGATTACATTAAAGCTCAAGAAAAAGCAGGAACTGGTGAGCCATTCGACTATGTCGTTCCGATTTTCGTTATTGAAGCTTTAAAGTTTTATGAGGAAGTTATATTAAAGAAATTATAAATATTAAATGAGTCATCAGGTTATAATATTATTCAGCAGGAATAATATCAAATGCTTCTTTTCTCAAAACGGTAGCGAGTTCAGAACATTTAAATATCAAAATAAAGACATTATTCCTCTTTATTTTTTGTCTGATAATACAATATTTGAATTTGGTCACATAGCAAAGAAAAAATATAACGAAAAGGATAAATCGTGTTTTAAAGATTACTTTGAAATCATCAAGGATTTTGATGCAACTTATAATTTTTTAGGAGACTCTAATCAACCAATAAAGAACTTAATTAAGAATGCAATTGAGACTCTTATAATTGAATTCTATAAAACTGTTCTCTATACTTCTGCAGATTTAAATAAAATTAAAACAAAACTTGATCTAAATTTTATTTATCACAGTGATATTAATGAAAATGAATGTGATTTTGTAACTAATTTATTTATTAACGCTGGTTATAAAAAAATCAATTCTTTTAATTATGATTATTTACAGATTAATGCTCTTGATAAGTATGATTCCAATTTTAAAAAAAATAATGGTGGATATATCTGCGTGGACAAATCAGAAAATGATTTAATATTAACATATTTTGAAGATCTAGATAGTAAGAGATATAAATTCAGAGAAATTGGAAGAAATTTAGCAACTAGAATTGAAGTTGAAATAGTAGCTGAACAACTTGTCGATGGAACTATTGCAGAAACAGGTTCTTTGGTTAACAGAGATAGTGAAGTAAAAAGGCTAATGCCTGAGGCTGAAATTGCATTTAATGAAGTTGATAAGAAAAACAGTATTTTTTACAATGTTGAGTTGAGCGATACCAGTAAAGCATCTATAAGGCTTGTATATAGTCGTATTAATAATATTGCACAAAGAAGATCTGCAAATGATCAGGACATTGTTTTTTTAAGAACATTTATAAAAGAAACCTCTATTGAGCAATCAGAGTTAGGTATTTTATTAAATAAAAATATTGTTAATCAAAACTTTACTGATAAGGTAAAAGCAAGCTTCTCTAATGATTACAAAGTAAATATTGACATTTCTGAAACACTCCAGTTATTTAATGAGCATCCAGAAGTTATTGAAAATGGCATTTTAATAAGTGCTAAAGGAACAACTAAAGAAGCTGAGCAAAAGGTTTTCGAGGAAAAAGAACCAGAACCTAAAAAACCACAAAGCAAAGAAAAAAGTGGACCGCCTCCAATAATACCAAAATCAAAGAAAAGTGGACCTCCTCCACTGCCGAAAAAGAAAAGTGGACCTCCTCCACTGCCGAAAAAGAAAAGTGGACCTCCGCCACTGCCGAAAAAGAAAAGTGGACCTCCGCCCTTACCAAAATCAAAGAAAAGTGGACCTCCTCCAATACCAAAAAAGAAAAGTGGACCTCCTCCTCTACCAAAAAGATAATAGTGAATATTCTTTTAAATATTGTTATGTTTTATTTAACATTTATATCTATATATAAGCACTACCTTTACACTTTATTTGAATTTGATATTAGTAGTTCCACTTTGTTTACTACCATTTTAAAATAGTTGTATGGGTATTTTAATTCCTTTGATTTTTATTGTTATTTGTTGCATCATTATATGGAAAGCTAGTAATGGGTTTGAAGTTTCATCTGAATATTTGGGCAGGAATCTATCTGATGGCGTGAGAGGAGCTACTATAAATGCAATAGCAAGCTCAATGCCTGAATTATTTACAACAATTTTCTTTCTAATCTATCTCAAAGATACAGATGGTTTCTCTGGCGGAATTGGAACAACTGCAGGTAGTGCAATATTTAATGGAATGATTATTCCTGCGCTTGTAATATTTGTTGTTTTGTTCTCTAAAGTTGCTTCAGAAATTAGGGTGTCAAAAAAAGTAGTTCTTAGAGATGGATTGTCTTTAATCGCTGCGGAAACTGTTCTTGTCTACCTTATCTCAGGTGATACACTAAACTGGTGGCATGGATTTATTTTAATAATTACATATGCACTTTATGTTTTTTACATGCTGTCCACAATGAGCTCTACGAAAACTAAATATTCATACAGCAATAATAAAGATTCAGTTAAAGATGAAAATTATGAACAACGTTTCATAAAGTCTCTTTTGACTCTTGATTTAGAAACTTTAGTTATTGGAAAAAGTAAAATTAACAATAAAAATGGTTGGGCATTACTGATTATATCAATGCTAATTATTGGTGCTGCATGTCTTATTTTAGTTGCTGCATGTGAAATGATTGGTGCTGAAACATATACTTTACCTTTAATCGGAGAATTAAATGGATTAAATATTCCGATAATGTTTGTTGCTGTAATTCTAGCTTCTGCTGCTACCAGCTTACCTGACACTATAATATCAATTAGAGATGCTCAAAATGGCAAATACAACGATGCTATTTCAAATGCGTTAGGAAGTAATATTTTTGATGTTTGTTTTGCACTTGGACTGCCTTTATTTCTATACTGTATATTTTATGGACCAATAACAATGTCACCAGAAATAGTACAGTTTAGCAGCGAATTAAGAATTTTATTATTAATACTAACAATTATAGCTTTTTTTGTTTACTATATTGGTTCTAAAATGACTAAAATTAAGGGATTTATACTACTCTCATTTTACATTTTGTTTACTCTATACATAATTGGTAGAAGTATGAATACAAGTTGGTCAGTTTACATTTCTGATTTTCTAGCTTCTATTTACAATGTGATAACTTAAATTTTGATGTAATCTTTATTTCGGAGATTATTATATCTTGCAACAAGTTTATTATAGTCCGATATTTGAGAATTTAATTTATTTACTAATGGCAGACATAAATCATATGTAGAGGGGTCCAAAGTACCAGAACATCCTCCTAAAGCTTGGATTTCATCATTGATATCATCCATGGTGTTTTTTAATTCAAACATATTTTCCTTTATTATTTTACCATCGAAGGAATTGTAAAAATAATCCTCACCATACAAATCTTCAATTTCTTTATAAAATTCATTTAATTCATTATATCCACTAACGGAATAATATGAATCTTTTACGTCAACATATAAAATTTTTGGATCTTCATCTAAAATTGAGATTCCCCCGGCAAACTCTTCAGGTATTTTACCAATAGGTGAAGGACCTGTAGTTTCAATGTAAACAAAACCATCTTTGTATGCCGATTCATAGTCGTCTATCTTCAATCCAACTGCCATATGCTGACCTTCTTCATAAATAAATAAACAAGTTTCATATCCAGCATAGCTCAAAAGTTTACTAAGAAGAATTGATTTATCATCACAATCTCCTTTGTTTAGAAATAAAGTTTCTAATGTATACTTAGGAAGATCAGCCTGATTATCATATTCAATTGATTGAACAAACGAAACTAGAATTTGAACTAAATCATAATCCAATCTTCCAGTTCTATTTTTGATTATGGATAAAATATCTCCTAGAGTTTCGGTATCGGAGTTATCATAAATGAAGACGTCATACTGATCTTGCCTAATACCATCTCCTGACTCAATGCCACTATCTTTTGACATGAATTTAACTTCATTATATAATTCTTTATCTAGTGATAAATTAAATTTGAATTTTGTTTTGAATAATGAAAATTCATAATCTCTAATTTCACCATATAAATTTTCATTTTCCAACTCCAAATTTTCAACAGGAAATGGAATATCAGGAACAAAAAAATCTTCTAAATAAGAGGTTGAATTACAGCCTAAAAAAATAAAATAAATTAAAAGCAATACATGTTTTTTCATGCAGAAAGGCCTTCAAATATTCCCTGTTCAATTAAATAGTATAAAATGCCTCCAGCTATGAGCAGAGGTAAAATAAATTTGAAAAAAATCTTGGTAATAAATTTTACTAAAAGAAATATAATAATTAAAGCAATTCCAATAAAAATGTAATTTTCTGTCATTATATGATATTGATTAAATCTAAAAATAATAATTAAAATTATTATCTAAAATCTTTTATGCTAATTTCAATTGTTTTCTTAATGATATTTGGGTTTTTATTTGCCATTTTTTAACTTGAAAAGACAAATAACTAATGAAAAGACTTTTTATAATTATTTTATCAATAGTTTCCTGCACTAATCAGGTTGAAATTAATGAAGATTTTTTACCTGGTTTAAAGAATATCAAAAATGAAAATAAAATTTCAAATTTTAGCTACAGTTCAAGTCTAATTTCTTATTCAAAAGATGGAGATTCACTTCCCGAACTCATGGAGCTTTCAAAAAAAATTAAACCTGGTAATATTGAAAACTCTAATTTATTTTTTAGTGTAGACCATAAAATAAATCTCCCGCAACAAGGTTATGTTATAGATATTCAAAAAAATACGATTGAAATAAAGGCTAAAGACTATGAAGGACTATTTTATTCTTTTGTTACTTTGAGTCAACTATTATATATTTCTAAATCTCAAAAAAAGAATATTCCAATAAAATACATTGAGGATTATCCAGCATTAAGTTACAGGTCTGTACATATAGATGTTAAACATCATCTAGAAAAAAAAGAATATTATTTTGATTTAATTGATCAGTTAGCATCCATTAAAATTAATGGAATCATAATTGAATTTGAGGACAAACTGGAATATAATAGATCTGTTATTGCTGCACCTGAGGCATATTCAATAGATTTTTGGAAAGAATTAAGTGAATATGCAATTAGAAGAAATATTAAAATCAGTCCATTAATTCAAGGTCTTGGTCATGCATCATTTATATTAAAACATGACAAATACAAACATTTGAGAGATATTCCCGAAAGTGATTGGGCTTTCAATCCGTTAAATCAAGAGACCTACAATGTTCAGTTTGATCTTTACAAAGATGCTTTGGAAGCAACGCCACATGGACAATATCTTCACGTTGGGGGTGATGAGGTGAGAGTAATTAACAGAAATGGGAAAAAAGGATTTGAACTCAATTTATATTGGCTAAAAAAAGTATCAGAGTTTGCTGAGAAAAATAAAAGAACTCCAATATTTTGGGATGATATGTACTTAAAATATGGTGAGGTATGGAATGCTACGCTTGACCCTAATATTTCTGAATCAGAAGCTGATGAACTTTGGGAATTAAAAGCGCCAAAACTTAATGAATACATCGATGAATTTCCTGAAAACTGTATCTATATGAGATGGAGTTACTTCAGACCATGGGGAAAAGGAAATATAAAATCTATAGATTGG
>MDTE01030646.1_pt1 | contig 16844 bp, 13 predicted proteins | sample 811231 | NCBI WGS metagenome assembly MDTE01 (sample SAMN05326651, study PRJNA326480) | marine metagenome | isolation source: seawater | place: Indian Ocean: Red Sea | collected 2010
AGCACTTGCTTGGTAAGTAAGAGGTCACCGGTTCAAGTCCGGTTATGAGCTCCATTTTATAGGTAAATTTAGAGTTAATTTCAAAAAGAGAGGCAAGAAATGGCTAGAGAAAAATACGAAAGAACGCTTCCCCACGTAAATGTGGGAACCATTGGTCATGTTGATCATGGAAAAACCACGCTTACAGCTGCACTTACAAAGGTATGTGCTGAAGTTTATGGTGGTGAAGCTGTTGCATTTGACGGAATTGATAATGCTCCTGAAGAAAGAGAGCGTGGAATAACCATTGCAACATCTCACGTTGAATACGTATCAACTGAAAGACACTATGCACACGTTGATTGTCCAGGCCATGCTGACTATGTTAAAAATATGATTACAGGTGCAGCTCAAATGGATGGAGCTATCCTTGTTGTAAGTGCTGCAGATGGTCCAATGCCTCAGACAAGAGAACACATTCTATTAGCGCGTCAGGTTGGAGTTCCAAAAATCGTAGTTTTCTTAAACAAAGCCGATCAAGTTGACGATGCTGAATTGCAAGAATTAGTAGAAATGGAAATCAGAGAGCTCCTTGATGAGTATGACTTCCCTGGTGATGATACCCCTATTATCACAGGTAGTGCGCTGAAAGCATTGGAAGGTGATACATCTGAAATCGGTGTTGACGCAGTAACAAAGCTTGTCGAAGCTCTTGACTCATTTGTTCCAATTCCAGAAAGAGACGAAGATAAGCCTTTCTTAATGCCTGTAGAAGATGTATTCACCATCTCAGGAAGAGGAACAGTTGTTACTGGAAGAATTGAGAGCGGAATTGTCAAGACTGGTGATCCCTTAGAAATTGTTGGTATTTCAGATACCACTACGACAACATGTACTGGAGTCGAGATGTTCAGAAAATCACTTGATGAAGGAAGAGCTGGTGAAAATTGTGGCGTTCTTTTGAGAGGTATTGAAAGAGATGCTGTAGAGCGAGGGCAAGTGTTAAGTGCTCCTGGATCTATTAATCCTCATACAGAATTTGAAGCTGAAATATACGTTCTAAGCAAAGAAGAAGGTGGAAGACATACACCTTTCTTTAGTAACTATAGACCGCAATTTTACTTTAGAACTACCGACGTGACTGGTGCTTGTGTATTACCTGATGGTGTAGAGATGGTTATGCCTGGAGATAACATCAAGATGACAGTTACTCTTATTGCCCCAATTGCTATGGATGAAGGATTAAAGTTTGCAATTAGAGAGGGCGGAAGAACCGTTGGAGCTGGCGTAGTCTCAAAGATTATTAAGTAATTTAAAATTTTACAATTTTGCCGAGATATCAGCTCGGCATTTTTGTCTCTTTATAGGAGAAAATTTAGGCCAGTAGCTCAACTGGTAGAGCGACGGTCTCCAAAACCGTAGGTTGGGGGTTCGAGTCCCTCCTGGCCTGACACTAATTGAGGTAGGTATTGCCATGGTAGAGAAAAATTTAGAAGCTAAACCAAATAACACATTTTTGATTTTAGCGATAGCTGTACTATTGTCAGGAATGGTCTTATTTTACTATTTTAGTGATGTCAGATTGTTCTACAGGGTAGTAGGGATGATTACTGTTCTTATATTGTCTGGCTTTATAGGATACCAGAGTGATTTTGGTAAGCTGGTCTACTCATATGTAACTGACTCTAAAGTCGAGTTAAAAAAGGTCACTTGGCCAACTAAGCAAGAAACTACTCAAACAACTCTTGGTGTTATTTTTGTTGTTATTGTCGTTGGCATTCTATTGTGGTTATTTGATATGTTGCTAGGATGGGCAATTGGAACATTATATGGAGTCGCATGATGGATTGGTATGTATTACAAGCATTTTCAGGTTATGAAAATAAGGTAAAACTAACCTTGGAAGATAGAATTAAAAGAAGTGGTTTACAGGACTCTTTTCAAGAAATACTTGTGCCAACAGAGGAAGTTCTTGAGATTAAAGAAGGTAAAAAGAAGAGATCAGAAAGAAAGTATTTTCCTGGCTATGTAATGATCAAAATGGATATGAATGACGAGACGTGGCATTTAGTTAAAAGCGCTCCACAAGTGCTTGGCTTTATTGGTGGCACAAGCGATAGACCAGTTCCACTAAAGAAGTCTGAAGCAGACAGTTTGATGCAATCTATGCAAAATGATGTTGATAAGCCAAAACCAAAAGTAATGTTTGAGCCAGGCGAGGTCGTCAGAATCACCGACGGACCATTCAATGATTTCAATGGAGTAGTAGAAACAGTTGATTTTGATAAAAATAAGCTTAAAGTATCAGTTTTGGTTTTTGGTAAACCAACACCTATAGAGCTATCATTGACACAAGTGGAGAAGGGATAATGGCTGCAAAAGAATTACTGACACAAGTCAAACTTCAAGTACCTGCTGGTGCGGCAAATCCAGCACCTCCAGTAGGCCCTGCATTAGGGCAGCATGGTTTGAATATACAAGATTTCTGCAAACAGTTTAATGACAAAACCAAGGATTCCGAGAAAGGCATGGCCCTTCCTGTTGTCATAAATGTTTATAAAGACAGATCTTTTGATTTTGTTATTAAGTCGGCTCCTGCAGCAGTATTACTTAAAAAAGCTGCAGGGATACAAAAGGGAAGTCCTACACCACACACCAATAAGGTAGCAAAAGTACGTAAAGATCAATTAGCTGAAATCGTTAAAGTTAAAGAGGGCGACCTGACGGGGGCTAATCTTGAAAACTCTATTAAAACTATTGCCGGCACTGCGCGAAGTATGGGAATTGAGGTGGAGGACTAGTGGCTATATCAAAAAAAGCAAAAGTCATAAAAGATAAAATAGATACATCTAAAGATTATAAGATTGAAGATGCTATCGAGTTACTTAAGAGTGCACCCAAGGCTAAATTTAATGAGAGTGTTGACCTGAGCATAAATCTAGGTATAGATGCTACTAAATCTGATCAAGGAGTCAGAGGGTCGTCGACACTACCTCATGGAATTGGAAAAACTATGACCGTGGTAGCTTTTGCTGATGGTGATGATGAGAAAGCTGCGAAAAAGGCGGGAGCGGATGAAGTTGGTTTTGAAGATTTAATAGATAAAGTAAAAAAAGATAAAGATTTAGTCGCAGATATTGTCGTCGCTACACCAGACTGTATGAAAAAAATGGGCCAGCTCGGAAGAATACTAGGGCCAAAAAATTTAATGCCAAATCCAAAAGAAGGTACGGTAACTAAAAATATTGCCGATGCAGTTGTCAAAGCCAAGAAAGGTCAGATTAGGTATAAGAATGATAAGGCTGGAATCATCCACGCAGTCATTGGCAAACTTGACTTTGATACAGAGAAATTAGCTGATAACGTAGCAGCTCTTGTTACAGATTTAAATAAAGCAAAACCATCGTCTGCTAAGGGTAAATATATGAAAAATATTACAATTTCCTCTACTATGGGACCAGGAATTAGGGTAGACTTATCGTCAATCGAGAAGAGGAGCTAAAATGCCGCTAAATTTATCCCAAAAACAAGAACTTGTTAAGGAGATGTCTGCCGTTTTGAATGATGCTGAGGTAGTCCTTACTGCTGATTATTCGGGATTAACAGCTAATGAATTAAATGAACTAAGAAAGACAACCCGTGAAGCTGGCGTTTTTGTCAAACTTGTCAAGAATAACATGCTTAAGATGGCCCTAAATGAGAGTCAGTTCTCATCGATGAGCGACAGCATATCTGGCCCACAAATTATCGCGGTTGGTAAAGAAGACGCGGGTAAATTTGCTAAATCCATAAAAGATTTTATAGATCAACACGAGAATCTTAAGCCAAGCGCAATCAATTATCAGGGCAGAGACTTAGATGTTAATGAACTTAAGAAACTTGCATCTCTTCCGACTTATGAGGAAGCAATATCGAAATTATTATCAGTTATGCAAGCCCCTATTCAAAAACTAATGGGTACTATGAATGCGGTCCCAAGTAAACTTGTAAGAACAATTGATGCTGTAAAAGCAGCGAAGAATTAATTTTTATCGGGAGAAAAAATATGGCAGTAAGTAAAGAGGATATATTGGAGAGCATCTCTAATATGACTGTGATGGAGGTTGTTGACCTCATATCACAAATGGAGGAGAAGTTTGGAGTTACAGCAGCAGCAGCAGTAGCAGCAGCACCTGCAGCAGCTGGCGATAGCGGAGATGCGGCAGCAGAAAAAACTGAATTTGATGTATCTCTTGCAGACATGGGTAGTAATAAAGTTGCAGTCATTAAAGCTGTTAGAGCTATTACTGGCCTTGGATTGAAAGAAGCTAAGGACAAAGTTGAATCAGCACCATGTGTTTTGAAAGAAGGCGCTTCTAAGGAAGATGCAGATGATTTTAAAAAACAATTGGAAGAAGCTGGAGCAACTGTTGAACTTAAATAAATATACACAACTAAACAAAACTCAATCTATTTTTGAGAAAATTAAATTGGTAGAAACCAAAAGGAACTTTTGGCTATGACGTATTCCTATACTGAAAAAAAACGTATCCGTAAAAGCTTTGGCAAAACAAGTGATGTAATAAAAGCACCAAATCTTATAGATTTACAAATAAATTCTTACAATGAATTTTTAGGTATCTGTGATGGACAATTTGATATAAAAAAATCTGGTTTGCACAAAGTATTTGAGTCGGTATTTCCGATATTTGATTATTCAAACAACTGTAAACTTGAATACACTAGCTTTAAATTAGATAAGCCTGAGTTCAATGAAGAAGAGTGTAGGATAAGTAGTAAAACATATTCAGTTCCAATAAAAGTTAACTTTAAACTCTATACAAACATTGATGAAAAGAATTCTGACAAAATAGAAATTTTTGAAAATGAAGAGGTATTTCTCGGGGAATTACCGATTATGACCAAATATGGAACATTCATAGTTAATGGCACAGAGAGAGTTGTTGTTTCTCAACTGCATAGGTCACCTGGTGTATTTTTTGATCATGACAGAGGAAGAACTCACTCGTCTGGCAAGCTCTTGTTTTCAGCAAGAGTCATACCATATAGAGGATCGTGGCTTGATTTTGAATTCGATCAGAAAGATATTATTTTTGCTAGAATTGATCGCCGCAGGAAAATAGCATCCACAATTATACTGAGAGCCATGGGTTACTCGACTGAGGATATAATCAAACAATTTTATGATTTCAATAAAATCACAGTCAAGGATAGCAAGGTTTTTATCGACCAAAGCTTAGATGATCTCAAAGGCAGTATTGCTAGTTTTGATATTTACCATAATAAAAAACTTATTGTTGGTAAAGGTAAAAGAATCACTGTAAGACAGATAGATTTAGCAAAAAAAAGTAAAATGAAAATCTTTCAGGTTCCTGATGACTTTCTTATTGGTAAACGTATTGCTGAGAACGTATCGATAAAAATGAAAGGTTCTGATGTCAAGATAGACATGACAGCCTCGGAGCAAATTATTGATGCAGAGACCGGTGAATTAATCTGCGATACGAATCAAAAAATAGACAAAAGTATCAAAGAAAAATTAAGCAATATCAAGACAGTAAGAATTAATATATTGTCTTGTAATCAAGAAATTAATTTAGATGTTATCTCGCAAATACATGAATACGGCATCAGTGGATTTACAATTCTTCATACAAACGATCTTGATCGAGGTGCTTTTATTTGCAACACACTTGATATTGATCCAACTGATGATCAAAAGTCTGCCCTAATAGAAATATACAGAATGATGAGGCCTGGAGAACCACCAACTGAAGAAGCCGCCAATCAATTATTTACAAATTTATTCCAATCAAGTGATAGGTATGACCTATCTGATGTGGGTCGAATGAAATTCAATTCCAGAGTAGGTCGTGAAAAAATGGATGGGGAAACAACTCTATCAAATGATGATATTCTTGATGTACTAAAAACATTAATTAATATAAGAAATGGCTCAGACTCTGTGGATGATATTGACCATCTTGGAAACAGACGCGTGAAATGTGTTGGAGAGATGGTAGAAAATGTTTTCAGAGTCGGATTAGTAAGAGTTGAAAAAGCTGTTAAAGAGAGAATGACAACTATGGAGTTGTCAGAAAAACTTCAGCCTAAAGACATAGTGAACTCCAAACCAATAACGGCAACATTAAAAGAGTTTTTTGGTACAAGTCAATTATCACAATTTATGGATCAAAATAATCCGCTGGCTGAAATTACACACAAGAGAAGAATATCAGCACTTGGGCCAGGAGGGTTGACTAGAGAGAGAGCTGGATTTGAGGTAAGAGATGTACATCCAACTCATTATGGAAGAGTATGCCCCATAGAGACCCCTGAAGGGCCCAATATAGGATTAATAAATTCACTTGCTACTTACTCAAGAACAAACTCCTATGGCTTTCTGGAGACTCCTTATAGGGTGGTATCTAAGAATAAAGTTAAAGATGAAATTAAATGGTTGTCGGCTATCGAAGAGAGTAAATATATGATTGCCCAAGCTAATACGGTTTTAGACAGTAAAAGTAACATTGTTGGGGATCTAATATCTTGCCGCTATAATAATGAATTTACAATTTCCTCACCAGACAAAGTTGAACTCATGGATGTGTCACCACGTCAGGTGGTTTCTGTAGCAGCAGCCTTGATTCCATTTCTCGAACATGATGATGCGAATAGAGCTCTCATGGGATCAAATATGCAAAGACAAGCTGTTCCATTGTTAATCCCAGATAAACCTCTTGTAGGCACGGGCATGGAAAAAACTGTCGCTGTAGACTCAGGTGCCTCAGTTAAGGTGAAACGAGATGGCATTGTAGACTATGTCGACGCGTCTAGGATCATTGTCAATGTCGATGAAAAATATGTAGACGACGATTCAGACACTGGGGTAGATATTTATGCGCTCACTAAATATACACGTACTAATCAAAATACATGTATAAATCAAAGGCCGCTCGTCAAGCCAGGTGATAAAGTAGTTGCTGGTGATGCTATTGCCGATGGACCATCTACAGACCTTGGTGAACTTGCTCTCGGACAAAATTTATTGATAGCTTTTATGCCATGGAATGGGTACAACTTTGAGGATTCCATATTGGTATCAGAAAAGGTAGTTCGTGAAGACAGGTTTACCTCTATACACATAGAAGAATTAGAATGTGTGGCAAGAGATACTAAGTTAGGGTCGGAAGAGATTACATCAGATATCCCTAATGTAAGCGAAAATCTCCTAAATAAACTTGATCAGTCAGGGATTGTTTATGTTGGAGCTGAAGTTAAATCAGGCGATATTCTTGTTGGTAAGGTAACTCCTAAAGGTGAAACACAGTTAACCCCAGAGGAAAAGCTCTTAAGAGCAATCTTTGGTGAGAAGGCTTCAGATGTCAAAGATTCCTCGCTTAAAGTACCATCCGGGATGGATGGAACTGTGATTGATGTGAGGGTTTTTACTAGAGAAGGGATAGATAAAGACAAAAGAGCAATTGAGATTGAGGAATCTCAAGTCGAAGAGGTCAAGAAGAACCTACTAGATGAATTAAGAATTAATCAGGAAACGATCTTTATAAGAGCTAGAAAACTCTTATTAAATAAAACAGTATCTAAAGCAGTTCTTGACCTCAAATCAGGGTCTAAACTAAATAGCACTTTAATTGATGGTATAAATAATGAAGACTTATTCAAAATACAAACTAAAATCGAGAAGGTAAACATAACACTTGCTAATTTGGCCAATAACATTGATGACCTTCAAAATAAATATAACCAAGATTTAGAAGAGGCCACGAAGAAAATAACTATGCCTGATGACCTTGGACCTGGTGTACAGAAGAAAATTAAAGTATACCTGGCAGTTAAGCGAACATTACAACCCGGCGATAAAATGGCTGGAAGACATGGAAATAAAGGAGTGATTTCACAGATAATACCAGTTGAAGATATGCCACATCGAGAGGATGGCACACCCGTTGATATTGTTTTAAATCCTCTTGGAGTTCCATCAAGAATGAATGTAGGTCAAGTTTTAGAGACTCACCTTGGCTGGGCCGCACACGGTATCGGCGATAAGATTAACCAAATGCTTAAAGAGCAACAAGAAATCAAGAAACTGAGACAATTCATTTCAAAAGTATATAAAGAATGTTCCGGATTTACTAAATACACAATCGATAAGTTTAGCGATGAAGAGATTATCACTTTGGCTAACAATCTTAAAAATGGTCTACCTATGGCAACACCAGTATTTGATGGAGCTTCAGAAGATGAAATTAAAAAAATGCTTGAGTTAGCCGAGCTTCCAGTGAGTGGACAGTCGATACTTTATGATGGTAGAACTGGAGAACAATTTGAAAGACCAGTTACAATAGGATATATGTATATAATCAAGTTAAATCACCTTGTAGATGATAAGATGCATGCAAGATCGACAGGACCTTACAGTTTAGTTACCCAACAGCCACTTGGTGGCAAAGCCCAATTTGGAGGGCAGAGATTCGGCGAAATGGAGGTCTGGGCACTGCAAGCATACGGTGCAACGAATGTCTTGCAGGAGGTACTCACTGTCAAGTCAGATGATATTGCAGGAAGGAATAAGGTATATAAGAATATTGTGGACGGTGAGTATTCAACAGATGCACATATCCCCGAATCATTTAACGTGCTATTGAAGGAAATCAGATCATTAAGTATCAACATTGACCTTGATACTGAAAACAAAACAAATTAGGAAAGACTATGCAAGAAATATTAGACATGTTTAAGAAAAACAGTAATGAAAAAAAATTTGATCACATCAAGATTTCATTGGCATCGCCTGATTTGATGAGATCATGGTCATATGGTGAAGTAAAAAAGCCCGAGACTATTAACTATAGAACTTTCAAGCCCGAGAGAGACGGTTTGTTCTGTGCAAAGATATTCGGTCCTGTAAAAGACTATGAATGCTTGTGTGGGAAGTACAAGCGTCTCAAGCATAGAGGCGTAGTCTGCGAAAAGTGTGGTGTTGAAGTAACTTTATCTAAAGTAAGAAGAGAAAGAATGGGTCATATAGAATTAGCGGCTCCTGTCGCACATATATGGTTTCTGAGATCATTACCATCAAGAATTGGATTGATGATGGATATGACACTCAGACAAATCGAGAAAGTACTCTATTTCGAAGCCTTCATCGTAATTGATGGTGGACTCACTCCATATGAGACTGGCACTCTTCTTAATGAAGAGATGTATAACCAAGCTATTGAAGAGTATGGTAATGAAATAAAAGTAGGTATGGGTGCCGAAGCAATAAAAGAGCTTCTTATGAATATAGATTTAGAAAAATCATACGAAGAACTATCAGAAGAGATTAAAGTAACCAAATCTCAAGCAAAGAACAAGAGAAATGTTAAGCGTCTCAAATTAATTGAATCATTCATAAACTCAGGAAATAAGCCCGAGTGGATGATTCTTGATGTGCTGCCTATTCTACCGCCTGATTTACGACCGCTTGTTCCATTAGAGGGCGGCCGCTTTGCTACTTCAGACTTGAACGATTTATATAGAAGGGTGATCAATCGAAACAACAGACTAAAAAGATTACTCGAACTGAAAGCACCAGATATTATCGTGAGAAATGAAAAAAGAATGTTACAAGAATCAGTTGATGCTCTTCTCGATAACGGTCGTAGAGGTAGAGCTATCACTGGAACTAACAAAAGACCATTAAAATCTCTCGCAGATATGATAAAGGGTAAAGGGGGAAGATTTAGGCAGAACTTACTTGGCAAGAGGGTGGATTATTCTGGCAGGTCAGTCATTGTTGTTGGGCCTACATTGAGATTACACCAGTGTGGAATACCAAAAAAAATGGCTCTAGAGTTATTCAAGCCTCATATATTCGGAAAACTACAAACTAGGGGTATAACTACTACTATTAAATCTGCTAAGAAAGTAGTTGAGAAAGAAGGTGAAGAAGTTTGGGATATACTCGAAGAAATTATTAACGAGTATCCTGTATTGTTAAATAGAGCCCCAACATTACACAGGCTCGGCATTCAAGCCTTTGAACCAGTTCTCATCGAAGGCAAGGCTATTCAACTTCACCCCCTTGTCTGTGCGGCGTTTAATGCAGATTTCGATGGTGACCAGATGGCTGTTCATGTTCCTCTATCTGTAGAGGCACAAACCGAAGCACGTGTATTGATGATGGCTACTAATAATATTTTATCACCGTCCAATGGAAGTCCAATCATAGTACCATCCCAAGATATGGTCTTGGGCATATACTACATGTCACGTGAAAAGCCAAACTGCAAAGGAGAAGGGATGATTTTCAGTGATATAGAAGAGGTATCAAAAGCGTATCAATCTAAATTAGTAGATATGCATGCCAAAATTAAAGTAAGAATGAAAGTTACCGAACATGAAGGCGATAAACTAACAGAAAAAACAAAAATCGTTGAGACAACTACTGGCCGAGCATTAATCTCTGAGATTCTACCAAAGAATATTCCCTATTCTTTTATAGATCAAGATTTAAATAAAAAAGCTATTTCTAAATTATTTGACGTTGCCTATAGACTTGCTGGTCTAAAAGAGACTGTTTTATTCGCTGATAAAATTAAAAACATGGGATTTAAATATTCTACTTTAGCAGGTGTGTCAATTGGTGTAGATGATATGGTTATTCCGAAAGAGAAAACCACAATCACTGCAAAAGCTGAGAAGGAAGTAAAAGAAATCGAAAAGCAATATAACTCAGGATTACTCACTGCAGGCGAGCGTTACAATAAGGTGGTTGACATATGGTCTCACACAAACGATCAAGTATCACAAGCGATGATGAAGCAGCTTGGAACTGAAGTTACAAAATCTTCGGACGGCAAAAAAATTGAACATAAATCTTTCAATTCAATTTACATGATGGCAGATTCAGGCGCTAGGGGTTCAGCTGCTCAGATAAGACAATTATCTGGTATGAGAGGTCTAATGGCTAAACCCGATGGTTCTATAATTGAAACTCCAATCACTGCTAACTTCCGAGAGGGTCTGGATGTAATGCAATACTTCATATCAACTCATGGAGCGAGAAAAGGACTTGCTGACACTGCACTCAAAACAGCAAACTCTGGTTATCTAACAAGACGTTTAGTTGATGTTGCGCAAGATTTAGTTGTTACTGATGATGATTGTGGAACAGAAAACGGAATATTAATGAAGCCCTTAATCGAGGGCGGAGATATTGTAGAGCCATTGAATGAGAGAGTGCTTGGAAGAACACTTTTGCATGACCTTGTAAATCCAAAAACTAAAGCTTTGATTCTTCCAAAGGATACTCTACTCGATGAAAGTAATGTTTCGCTTTTAGAGCAAAATGCAATAGATGAAGTTTGGGTAAGATCAGTTATTACATGTGATATTAGACACGGCGTCTGTGCTAAATGCTATGGCAGAGATCTTGCAAAAGGTAGGCAAGTCAGTATCGGGGAAGCAGTCGGTGTAGTTGCAGCACAATCAATTGGTGAGCCAGGAACACAGTTAACAATGAGAACATTCCATATTGGAGGCGCAGCTTCAAGAGCAGTTGCTGCGAATAGTATTGAAGTCAAAAATCCAGGAACTATCAGATATCACAATCTAAAAACAGTTGCGAATAGTCAAAAAGAGATTGTATCAGTCTCAAGGTCTGGAGAACTCGGAATACTCGATGACAGCGGCAGAGAGAAAGAGAGGTATAAGATACCTTACGGAGCCATAATAAAAGTTGAAGATGCTGTGGAGGTGAATCGAGGTCAAAATATAGTCACTTGGGATCCGCATACAACACCAATCATTACAGAGACTGCAGGAATCATTGAGTTTGAAGATTTTGAAGATGGCATAAGTGTTGAAAACATCGTTGATGAACTTACTGGCATCACCTCAATTAAAGTTAAGGATAACAGCAGCGCTTCTTTTGATAAAAACCGCAAACCAATGATTAAGCTTGTTGATACAAAAGGCAAAGAATTAACCCTGGTTAACTCAAAGCTTCCAGCCCACTATCATCTACCATCTAACTCAACAGTTAACTTAACCGCGGGCAGTAAAGTAGGCGTAGGTGATGTTATTGCAAGAACGCCTCGTGAGACATCTGGTACAAGAGATATTACTGGTGGGCTGCCAAGGGTTGCAGATTTATTTGAAGCCAGAGAACCAAAGGATAAGGCTGAACTTGCTGTCGAAACTGGCGTTGTTTCTTTTGGCAAAGAGACTAAAGGTAAGAGAAGGCTTATAATTACAGACGCTGATGGTAATGAACATGTTCAGATGCTCAATAAAAGTAAATTACTAAATGTTTTTGAGGGCGCAAGTGTAACTCAAGGTGAAATTATATCAGATGGCGAACTTGATCCTCATGACATTCTTGCTTACAGAGGCATCACAGACCTTGCTGAACATTTGGTAAAAGAGGTACAAGACGTATACAGACTCCAGGGAGTAGCTATTAATGATAAACACATTGAAGTTATTCTCAGACAAATGCTGAGGAAAGTTGAAGTTACATCTGCTGGTGATACTTCACTAATGGCTGGTGAGCAAATGGAAAAAAATCAACTTCTTGAGCTAATAGATTCGCTCAAAGCTAAAAATCCTGATGCAGTCTTACCTACATACAATCCAATGTTACTTGGTATTACAAAAGCATCGCTGGTTACTGAATCATTCATATCAGCAGCCTCATTCCAAGAAACAACTCGTGTTTTAACTGACGCGGCTGTGAATGGTAGAAAAGACATGCTGAGAGGACTTAAGGAAAATGTTGTTGTTGGTAGATTACTTCCATGTGGAACAGGACTATCTTCTCAGGCTGAGGAAAATGAGTCATTTGAAGAAATGCTTGAAAAAGAAATTGCGAGTGAAATAAGTGTAATCCCAGAAAAGAGCCCTGAGAGAACCGCTGAGGATCTATTTAAAGATTAGATCAATATTTTTCACATATATTGCTAATCATTTCTTGACACTAACATGATGTACCAATAGAATTTCGCATACTTAATTAAGAAATTTATGGCTACAATAAACCAACTCGTAAGAAAACCAAGGAAAACTAAGATTACTAAATCTGATGTCCCTGCATTAGAATCCTGTCCTCAAAGAAGGGGGGTGTGTACACGTGTTTATACAACAACCCCTAAAAAACCAAACTCTGCATTAAGAAAAGTTGCCAGAGTTAGATTAACTAATGGCCAAGAAGTTACGTCATATATTGGTGGAGAAGGTCACAATCTACAAGAACACTCCGTGGTGGTTATAAGAGGTGGGAGAGTTAAAGATTTACCAGGTGTCCGCTACCATATCGTCAGGGGGAGTCTGGATACTCAGGGTGTTGAAAATAGAAAACAAGGTAGATCAAAATATGGTACAAAGAGACCAAAGAGTTAAGCAATGCCTAGAAAAAGAGATATACCAAAAAAGAAAATCTTACCAGATCCTATTTACAAAAGTACTAATGTTACCCGTCTTACTAACATGATTATGCAAGACGGAAAAAAAAGGACTGCTGAAAAAATCGTCTACGATGCATTATCCATATCTTCAAAAAAAACTAAAGAGGAACCATTGACTGTTCTTGATAGAGCACTTCAGAATGTTGGACCTTCTGTTGAAGTCAAATCTAGAAGAGTAGGTGGGTCTAATTATCAAGTGCCTATCGAAGTTAATTCAAAGAGGAAAATCTCTCTGGCTATGAAATGGATTATTGAGGCTGCTAGCAAAAGAAACGAAAAATCTATGAAAGAAAAATTGGCATCTGAAATAACTGATGCTTTAGACAACAAAGGTTCAGCTGTGAAAAAACGTGAAGATACACACAAAATGGCTGAGGCAAACAAGGCATTTGCCCATTACAGGTGGTAAATCATGGCTAGAACTACAGACTTAACACACTACAGAAATATAGGGATTATGGCACACATTGATGCTGGTAAGACCACGACCACTGAAAGAATATTGTACTACACAGGTGTATCTCATAAAATTGGCGAAGTGCACGACGGAGCTGCAACTATGGACTGGATGGAGCAAGAACAAGAGAGAGGTATTACAATCACATCAGCTGCTACTACATGTTTTTGGAGCGGAAGTACAGGTCAATACGACGAACATAGAATTAATATAATTGATACACCAGGACACGTTGACTTCACAATAGAAGTAGAGAGGTCACTTAGGGTGCTAGACGGTGCTGTTGCGGTGTTTTGTGCTGTTGGAGGAGTAGAACCTCAATCAGAGACTGTATGGAGGCAGGCTAACAAATATAGTGTTCCAAGAATGGCGTTCGTTAATAAAATGGATAGGGCAGGTGCAGATTTCTTCAGAGTAGTTGATCAAATCAAGACACGCCTGGGATCAAAGCCCGTACCTCTTCAAGTACCAATCGGAGCAGAGGATAATTTTAAAGGTGTCGTGAACCTTATCGATATGAAAGCTATTATCTGGGATGAGGAATCTAAAGGAATGAAATTTAATGAGGTTGATATTCCTGATGACCTCAAGGCGAAATCTGATGAATTACATGAACAATTAGTGGAGACAGCTGCAGAGGCCAATGAGGAGTTAATGGAAGTATATCTAAATAAAGGTGAGCTCACTCGAGAGGAGATTGTACAAGGGCTGAGAATACAAACACTATCAAATGAAATCGTTTTAGTCTCTTGTGGCACTGCTTTTAAAAATAAAGGAGTTCAAGCGATGTTAGACTCTGTAATTGATTTTATGCCATCCCCGTTGGATGTTCCTGCTATCAAAGGAATCAATGATGATAAAGATGGCACAGAGGGTGAGAGAAAATCATCAGATGATGAGCCATTTGCATCATTAGCATTTAAAATTGCAACAGACCCATTCGTAGGTACATTAGCTTTCTTCCGTGTTTATTCTGGTGTACTGAAGGCAGGTGATACTGTATACAACTCTGTTACTCAGAAAAAAGAGAGAATTGGTAGAATTCTTCAAATGCATTCAAACTCAAGAGAAGAAATTAAAGAAGTTAGAGCTGGTGATATTGCCGCAGCTGTAGGACTAAAACAGGTTACTACTGGGGATACCCTTTGTGATCCGTCCTCTGTAATTACTCTAGAAAGAATGGAGTTCCCTGAGCCTGTGATTTCTATTGCAGTTGAGCCCAAAACAAAAGATGATCAAGAAAAAATGGGTCTAGCACTAGGGAAGCTAGCTCAAGAAGATCCATCATTCAGGGTAACCACTGACGAAGAGTCTAATCAAACTATCATATCTGGTATGGGTGAATTACATTTAGATATCATTGTCGATAGAATGAAAAGAGAGTTCAATGTTGAGGCAACAATTGGCAAACCACAAGTTGCCTACAGAGAAACTATTAGAAAGCCAGTTGAACAAGAAGCTAAATACGTCAAGCAAAGCGGTGGAAAAGGACAATATGGTCACGTTTGGCTAAAACTTGAACCTCAAGAACCAGGGAAAGGGTATGAATTTATAAATGAAATTGTTGGCGGAGCTATACCAAAAGAATTCATAGGTCCAGTAGACAAAGGAGTTGTGGAACAAATGGAAAATGGTGTCATAGGAGGTTATCCAGTTGTGGATGTCAAAGTTACGCTCTATGACGGTTCATTTCATGATGTTGATTCCAGCGAGGTAGCATTCAAAGTTGCTGGATCACAGGCTTTTAAAGAAGGAGCTAAAAAAGCTAGTCCGGTCTTACTTGAACCAGTGATGAAAGTTGAAGCAGTCACCCCAGGTGATTATTTAGGTGATGTCACTGGTGACCTCAATAGACGAAGAGGAATTATCCAAGGAATGGAAGAAACTGTGGTTGGTAACATAATTAAGGCAGAAGTGCCTCTCTCAGAAATGTTTGGGTACGCAACAGACTTAAGATCTATGACTCAAGGCAGAGCTACGTACACCATGGAATTTGAGAAATATGCAGAAATACCGTCCAATATTGCAGAAGAACTAATCGAAAAGGCATCATAAATGGTTGCAAAGAAGAAAAAAAACACTCAAAACATCAGAATTAGGCTCAAAACGTTTGATCACAAACTTATCGATGTATCATCAAAGGAAATTCTTGAGACTGCTAAAAGAACAGGTGCTCGAGTAATTGGACCAATACCGCTTCCAACAAAGAAAGAACGATACACGGTCCTTGTGTCTCCACATGTAGACAAAGATGCCAGAGATCAGTATGAAATTCGTACTCACAAACGATTAATGGATATAATTGAGCCTACCGATAAAACTGTTGATGCACTCATGAAATTAGATCTTGCAGCAGGCGTGGACGTTCAAATAGAACTAAGTTAATCTTCTCGGCGTAATAGACTTACAAAACCCCAAAAAACCTTAAAAAAGTGTAACATTTGCTAATTTTGTGTTAAGATTCAGCACCTTAAATATTACTGAATTAACTAACTTTTTTCATTTTGAGGACAAGAAAATGAGCATAGGCCTTGTAGGCATTAAAACTGGTATGACACGCGTATTTGATGAATCAGGTATTTCCATACCTGTGACTGTTATAAATATTGATGCTAATAGAATTTCACAAATAAAGACACATGACAGAGACGGCTATGCTGCAGTGCAAATAGCCTATGGTAGCCAAAAGGACACTCGTCTAAACAAAGCTATTCTGGGACATTACAAAAAGTCCAACATTCAGCCAGCAAAAGGACAAGTTGAATTTAGAGTCAGAGAGTTAACAGAAGATATAACTGTTGGTTTAGATATAAGAGTTGACACCTTCAAAGCTGGAGAGCATGTTGATATAACTGGTAAGACTCTTGGAAAAGGATTCCAAGGCGGAGTCAAAAGACATCACTTTAAAACTCAGGATGCTACACATGGTAATTCTATAT
>MDTE01055973.1_pt1 | contig 16841 bp, 20 predicted proteins | sample 811231 | NCBI WGS metagenome assembly MDTE01 (sample SAMN05326651, study PRJNA326480) | marine metagenome | isolation source: seawater | place: Indian Ocean: Red Sea | collected 2010
AGGTGATATATTGAATTCTTTTATTTCTCAATTTTATGAGAACAAAAGTGTTCCTTCATCGATAATATTATCTGAAGAAATTAAAGAAAAAATTTTAATTGAAAAAACTCTCTCCAAAAAAGAAGAAAAGCAAATAAGTATTTCGGTTGCAAAAAAAGGATCAAAATTAAAAGTAGTTAATCAAGCAATTAAAAATGCAAAAGAATGCCTGAATAGAAAACTTTATGAAAGTCAAAATAATAGAGAATTATTTGATATGGTTGCAAGTAAATTTAATCTAGAAACAAATATCAATTTAATAGAAGTTTATGACAACAGTCATATTCAGGGAACTAATAGTGTTGGAGCATTAATTACTTTCGGAGAAGAAGGGTTTATTAAAAAAAGATATAGAAAATTTAATATTAAAATAAAACAAAATGAACAAGATGATTATGGAATGATGAAAGAGGTTTTAAATAGAAGATTTAAAAAAGCTATCCAAGAAAAAGATAATTATTTATCTTTTCCTGATCTTGTTTTGGTGGATGGTGGAAAAGGACAATATTCTAGTTCAAGGCAAACTCTAAATGAGCTAGGACTTCATGATATTCCAATTATAGCAATTGCAAAAGGTAAATTTAGAAATAGTGGTGATGAAACTTTTTTTTATAAGGGCAAAAGCTTTAAATTTAAAAAAAATGATCCAACTCTTTTCTTTTTACAAAGAATAAGAGATGAAGCTCATAGATTTGCAATTAGCGCACACCGTGCGAAAAGAAAGAAAGGTATTAGTAAATCTCTACTTGACCAGATAGAAGGTATAGGTTCTATAAGAAAAAGAGCACTATTAAATCATTTTGGCTCAGCAAGAGCTGTGGAATCTGCAAGTTTAGATGAAATCAAAACTGTAGAAGGAGTTGAGGAAAAAGTTGCAAAAAAAATATATAACTTCTTTCACGAATGAAATTTAAATTTCCAAATTATCTGACAATAGGAAGAATTATTATAGTTCCAATATTTGTTTTTGCTTTTTATCTTCCTGGATTCTATGGAGATATTATACCTTTTACATTGTTCATAATTGCATCTTTTACGGATTTTTTAGATGGATTATTAGCTAGAATGTATAAGGAAGAGTCTAAACTAGGAGAACTATTAGATCCTATTGCAGATAAAATTATTGTTGCTACAGCTTTAATTTTACTAGTTATGGACGGAACAATAAAAAATTATGAAGTAATTGCTGCAATAATTATTTTAACAAGAGAAGTATTAATATCTGGACTAAGAGAATTTTTAGCTAAAGGAAAAATTAAATTGCCAGTTTCAAATCTTGCTAAACTTAAAACTTTTTTGCAAATGTTTTCAATTTCAATTTTACTAACAGGTGAAACTGGAAATAAAATTATAAACTTCCAAGATTATAATGCTCAAACAATTGGAATTATTTTATTATGGTTATCTGCTTTTTTAACTCTTTATACGGGCTATGAATATCTCAGGAAAGGTATTGACCATGCAATTTCAGAAGATAATAAAGATTAAGCTGCCTTTTTATTTCTAACTAATGTTTGATAGCTAATAGATAAATCTAAAATAATATCACAAACTGTAAAACTATATTTATCTATTTGAGAAACAGGAGTAACTTCTGCAGCTGTTCCTGTAAGAAAACAACCAACGAAATTAGACATTTCATCTGGTTTAATTTTTCTTTCATGCACTTTTATATTTTTTGATTTTGCAATATCTATTACTGTTCTTCTTGTAATTCCATCAAGAAAACTGTCAGGTGTGGGTGAGTGAAGTTCTCCATTTTTATCTTTAAAAAATATATTTGCACCTGTTGCTTCAGCCACGTTTCCTTGGTGATCTAACATTAATGAGTCAGTATAACCTTCTTTTTCAGCTTGATGTTTAGATAATGTGCAAATCATATAAAGCCCTGCTGCTTTAGCATCCCATGGTATCGTATTGGGCGCAGGTCTTCGCCATTTTGAAATATTTAATTTTATACCTTTCGCTTTAAGCTCAGGATCAAAATAAGTTGGCCACTCCCAAGTCGCTATTGCAGCATTAATTGTAGTGTCTTGAGCAGCAACACCCATCATCTCACTTCCTCGCCAGGCGAAAGGTCTTACATAACCATTTTTGATATTTTGGACCGAAACTATTTTCTTAGTTGCTTCATTAAATTCTTTTTTTGTGTAGGGAATTTTCATATCAAGTCTGTTTGCTGAATAAAACAATCTATCAGTATGCTCTTCTAACTTAAATATTTCGCCATCATATACTCTTTCACCCTCAAAAACTAAGCTAGCATAATGAAGTCCATGGCTAATTACATGACATTTTGCATCCTGCCATTCAATAAGTTCGTTATTGTACCAAATTTTTCCAGATCGTTTATCGAAGGGTATCATTTATTTAAATTTTTAAAAAAATATATTTGTATATATAATATGTCAATATAACTTACCATTATGAAAAAACATCTCTATTTAAGCGACGAACAATTGAAGGAGTATATTGAAAAAATATTCACTGGATATAGAGAAACAATATCAGATGTTAAGAGTGTACTTGATAAATACTCGTTAGGTGTAGCTCATAACAAAGTGATTCATTTGATATCCCTATACCGAGGAATTACGATATCTGATTTACTAAGAAAGCTTAGTGTTACTAAACAAAGTCTGAATCGTGTACTAAAAGATCTAATTAATATTAAAGCTATTGATTTTAAAAAGGATGAGACTGACACGAGAATAAAGCATCTTTACTTAACTTTGGAGGGGGAAAAAATATTTAATGAGATTTTTTCTATTCAAAAAAAAAGAATTTATAAAGCTTTTTTAAGTTCTAAATCTAATGAAGTGATTAATTTTGATAAAGTTTTAAAAAAAATAATAAATGGAAAATATTAAAGCTCATATTTTGGTTGTTGATGATGATGATGGAATTAGAGATTTAGTAAAAAAATATCTTAATCAAAATAGCTTTCTAGTAACTACAGCAAGTAGTGCTGAAGACGCTGAAAAAAAAATTAAAATTATCAAATTTGATTTAATTGTATTAGACATAATGATGCCGGGTAGATCTGGCTTAGAATTTACAGAAAATAATAGAAATAAATTAGATACTCCTATTATTTTATTAACTGCCAAGGGAGAGGCATCAGATAGAGTTCAAGGTTTAAGCTTAGGGGCAGATGATTATCTTCCTAAACCTTTTGAACCAAAAGAACTTGTGCTAAGAATAAAAAATATTTTAAATAAACTTAAAAAAGATAACTTAAAAAGAATAATTGAATTTGGAAATATAAAAATAGATCTTAGTAAGCAGTTTATTTATAACAAAGAAAAATCAATTAAAATCAACAATACAGAAAAAATAATTTTAAGGAAAATGATTAATTCTCCAGGAAAAATATTTAATAGAGAGGAAATAGGCAATTTAATTGATTTGAATAAAGAAAGATCAATTGATGTTATAATAACAAGATTGAGAAAAAAAATTGAAGAAGATCCAAAAAATCCAAAATATCTTCAAACAATAAGAGGTGAAGGATATGTTTTATGGATTGAGTAAATTTTTAAAAAATATACTACCTAAAAGACTTTTTTATAGAGGACTTTTAATTGTAGCTGTTCCAATTGTAGTGTTACAAATAACTATATCTCTTGTTTTTTTTGACAGCTTATGGATAAAAACAAATGCTGGTATGACTCGTGCTTTAGCATCTGAAGTAAAAACTTTTATAGATGCTTATGATAACGACGAAACAAATAAAGATTTCATTATAATTTTATTTAAGGATCATCTTGGATTTAATATTAAATATGAAAATAATAAAATTCTTCCCCAAAAAAAAAATGAGCGTTGGTTTAGCCCTGTTGATAGATCATTAAGAAGGGAGCTAAAATCTAGAAATTTAGAGTTTTGGTTTGATACAACAAACTTTGTTGATGTTATAGATCTTAAGGTTAAACATGGTAATGGTTTTTTTCAATTTTATATACCAAGAGATAGACTTACAAATAGTTCGGCTAGATTGTTTGGTTTATGGATCACATTTCCTGCTTTTTTGATTGTTGCAGTGGCAATTATATTTTTAAAAAATCAGACAAGACCTATAACAAAATTAGCAGAGGCCTCAGAAAGATTTGGTAGAGGAGAAGAAATTGAGACATTTAGACCTTCAGGCGCTTTAGAAATAAGAAAAGCAGGTTTAGAATTTGAAAAAATGAGAAAAAGAATACTTAGACATTTGAATCAAAGATCAGAAATGTTATCCGGAATAAGTCATGATCTAAGAACTCCACTAACTAGAATTAAGCTTCAACTTGCAATGATAGACAATAAATCTCTCTCAAAAAAACTATCCTCAGATGTAGATGAAATGGAAAAAATGCTTAATGAATATCTTCAATTCTCACAAACAGGAGCAAATGATAAAACAGAAACATTTAATTTTTCTGAATTAATTAAGGAAATAATTGATAAATATGAACATAATAAAATATCATTAATTACAAGTCCAAGAATATATTTTAATGGTAGAAAAAACTTGATGACCAGATGTATAAATAATTTAATTGATAATTCGATTAAGTATGCAAAAGAGATTCATGTAAAACTAGAAAAAATAAACTCAGTAATTATTATTTCAATTCAGGATGATGGGCCGGGAGTACCCGACTCAGAATACTCAAATATAGTTAAACCATTTTATAAATTAGATAAAGGAAGATCGGTAAGTAAATCAAGTGTCGGGCTAGGTTTGTCTATTACCTCTGATATAATCAAATCTCATGGTGGTGATTTAAAATTTGGAAAGTCTAATTTAGGAGGACTAAAAGTTAAGATTTTTTTACCCGTTTAGCTTTTTTTTTAACTTTTGGTTTTTTCAATTTTTCAATTTTTGTTTCCAAATTCTCTATTCTTTTATTTAGAATTTCCAATTCCTCTTTGCTGACAATTTTCATTCTAAAAACCACTTCATCTCTTTTTGATCTCAAAATATTCAGTATCTCATCACTTAAATCTTTATAATTTACTAAACCCTCTTCAAAGAGTTTGGCAAATTTATCTAATACAAATCTTGATTTTGACATAATAATTAATTAACAAATCTAATAACTATTTATTTAAATGTTTATCAATAATTTTGATCCTGTTGCATTTCAAGTTTTTTCTATAGAAATTAGGTGGTACTCATTGTCATATATATTTGGCCTAATTTTTGGTTGGATTTATTGTCAAAGATTCCTGATAAAAGATAGTTCTAAATCTAAATTATTTGAGAATTATATCACATACTTAATTATAGGTTTAATTCTAGGGGGCAGAATTGGGTATGTAATATTTTATAATATTTCTTATTATTTGGAAAATCCTATAGAGATTTTGATGATTTGGAATGGTGGTATGTCTTTTCATGGTGCTGTTATAGGAATAATTATTTCTTCAGCAATATTTTGCAAAAAAAATAAAGAGGATTTATTTTACTTTTTAGATCTAGTTGCTCTAAGTTCACCTATTGGAATTTTTTTAGGTAGAATTTCAAATTTTATCAACTCAGAGCTTTATGGAAGAGAAACAAATATTGCCTGGTCAGTTAAATTTTTAAAAGTTGACAATCTAAATAGGCATCCTTCTCAATTATACGAAGCATTATTTGAAGGATTATTATTATTTATAATTTTAAATTTTATTAATTCTAAAAATCAAAATTCTTCAGGGTTTATATCTTCAATATTTTTAATTATTTATTCTATTTTTAGATTTTTCATCGAATTTACTCGTGAGCCAGACGCACACTTGGGATTACTTTATTTTAATTTAAGTCTTGGACAGCTAATAAGCATTTTCACTATAATGCTAGGATTAATTTTATATAGTTATCAAAAAAATGTTAAGAAATAATTGTAAAATTTCTTTGGACAATTTCATTCAAGAGTCTCTTTTCCATAAACAAAGAGGTTATTACATGAAAAAGAATCCAATTGGTAAAGATGGAGATTTTATAACAGCACCAAATATTTCTATATTGTTTTCAGAAATGATTGCGTTGTGGATATTTTCTTTTTGGAAAAAATTAAATTATCCTAAAAAAATAAATATTATTGAAATGGGCGGTGGCAACGGTGAAATGATATTTCAAATCATTAAAACACTTAAAAAATTTGATTTATTTACTAATTGTTCAAATTTTATGATTTTGGATAAAAGTCCCTCGCTTATTCAACTTCAAAAAAATAAATTAAAAGGTTTTAAGGTCAGTTGGAAAAAAAATCTGAAAAACATTCCAGAATTTCCAACAATATTTATTGCCAACGAATTTTTTGATGCATTTCCAGTTAAACAATTCTTTAAAAATAATAATGTTTGGTATGAAAAATATATTGATAAAAAAGGTGAGAACTTTACATTTTGCAAAAAAAAAGTTGAAAAAAAATATATTGAAAAATTAATTGAAGAAAAAATTAAAAAAACAGATTTTTTCATAGAATTTTCACCACAAGGCCTGAATTCGCTAAAAGAAATTTCTAAAATTATAAAAAAACAAAACGGTGGTCTTTTAATTATTGATTATGGATATAATAAAAACAAAATGTTTGACAGTCTGCAGGGTTTAAAAAAACACAAAAAAGCTAATATCTTAGAAAACCTTTATGATTGTGATATAACCCACCTTTTAAATTTTCCTTTCTATAAAAAAAAACTAAAAAAATATAAATTAGACTCAATAAAGTTTACTTCTCAAAGAGAATTTCTTTTTAAAATGGGAATTATTGAAAGAGCTAGTATTATTAGTAAAAATTTATCTTTGGCTTCGAAAATGGATATATATTATAGAATAAAAAGACTTACTGATAAAAATCAAATGGGTTCATTATTTAAAGTATTGTTTGCAACAAAAAAATATAACAAATTTAATCTAGGATTTTAAATTGATTAAATCTCGATTACTAAAAAAGTTTAACTATATTTCGCATGGTTTTTTTAACAAAAATGGTGGTTGCTCAAAAGGAATTTATAAAAGTTTGAATTGTGGATTGGGATCAGGAGACGATTTAAACTGTGTAAGAAAAAATATAAAAAAAGTATCAAAATTAATTGGATGTAAGAGTAAAAATTTAGTTTTACTTAATCAAATACACAGCAATAGAATATTTCAGATTAACAATCCACCTTTGCTCAAATTAAAGGGTGATGCATCTTTTACATATAAAAAAAAAATTGGCTTAGGTATTCTGACCGCTGATTGCGCTCCTATATTTTTATTCGATCCAAAAAATAAATTTATTTCAGCTATTCATGTAGGTTGGAGAGGAGCATTCAAAAAGATAATTAATAGGAATATTGATACTTTTAAAAAAAAAGGAAGCGAAGCCAAAGATATAATAGCAGTAATAGGCCCTTGTATATCTCAAAAAAATTACGAGGTAAAATCAGACTTTCTAAAAAAATTTTTAAAGCAAAATAAAAAAAATAAGGTTTTTTTTAAATTTAAAAGAAAAAAAACTTTTTTTTCACTAAATAAATATATTGAATATCAATTGAGTAAGTGTGGTGTAAAAAAAATTGAAATAATTAAAAAAGATACTTATGATAAAAAAAATAATTTTTTTAGCTCAAGAAGAGCTCAAAGAGAAAAGTTTAACGATTATGGTAGAAATATTTCAGTAATTATGCTTAAATAGGTAATCTATAAAATGAAAATTCTCACAGGAAATAGCAATAAGAACTTAAGCGACAAGATATCTAAGTATTTAAAAAATAGATTGGTGAACTCTAGTATAAGAAAATTTTCTGATGGTGAGATTTACATTGAAATAAATGAAAATATAAGAGGAAATAGCATTTTTATTATTCAATCTGTTTCTTCGCCAGCAAATGATAATCTTATGGAACTTTTATTATGTATAGATGCTCTAAAGAGATCATCTGCCAAAAACATCACTGCAGTTATACCATACTTTGGTTACGCTAGACAGGATAGAAAAGTTGTTCCTAGAACATCTATTTCTGCAAAATTGGTCTCAAATTTAATTACAACTTCTGGTGCGGATAGAATTGTTACTGTTGATCTTCATTCTGGTCAAATTCAAGGATTTTTTGATATCCCAGTTGATAACCTTTTTGCAACTCCAATATTTTCAAGACATATTAAAAAAAAAATAAAAACAAAAAATTTAATTTGTGTAGCACCTGACGTTGGTGGAACAGCAAGAGCAAGAGCATTGGGTAAAATGTTAAATGTTGGTCTTGCTATAGTAGATAAAAGAAGACCATCTCCAGGTAAATCAGAAGTAATGAACATTATTGGAGATGTAAAAGGTAAGACTTGTATTGTTGTAGATGATATTATTGATTCTGGAGGAACAATAGTAAATGCTGCAAAAGCACTTAAAGAAAGAGGAGCAAAAGACGTACATGTATACGTTACTCATGGTGTATTAAGTGGACTAGCAGTCGAAAAAATTAAAAAATCTACTATAAGAAATCTAGTTATTACTGACACCATAGACAATTCAAAAAAAGTAAAAAAAGCTAAAAATATAGAGGTATTGACAATCTCTAATTTAGTAGGAGAGGCGATAAAACGTATATCTAACTCTACTTCTGTATCCGATTTATTCAAATAATTTACTTGTAAAATTTTTCATCCTAAGTTAAAAACCCGTCATTTTATGAGTTTAATTCAAGCAACAATAAGAGAAACAAAAACTAGGGGTCAAGTAAATAGCCTAAGAAAAAAAGGTGAAGTGCCAGCGATCATTTATGGAGGAGAAGACCAAAATGAAAAAATATCTTTAACTAAAAAAGAAGTTAAAAATTTAATTTCTAAAGAAAATTTTTTATCTAGTGTAATTTCAATAAGTATAGATGGTAAAGAACAAAAAGTTTTACCAAGAGATATAACTTTTGATACTCTGAGCGATGAGCCAATGCATGTTGATTTTTTAAGAATTGTAAAAGGTTCTAAAATTATTTTAGAGATACCTGTAAGATTTATTAATCATGAACAGTCTCCAGGATTAAAAAGAGGTGGTGTTTTAAATATAGTAAGAAGAAAAGTAGAGCTAAGATGCCCAACAGAAAATATACCAAACGAGTTGGTTGTTGATTTAGATGGACTAGATATTGGAGCGAGTATAAAAATTTCTTTTATCAAACTTCCTGAAAATGTTACGCCTACTATTCAAGGTAGAGATTTTGTAATTGCAACAGTTGCCGCTCCTACAGTAGTAAAAGAGCCAGAAAAACCAGAAGAAGCTGAAGCAGCAGAGGGAGCTGAAGGTACTGAGGCCGCTCCAACAGAAGGTGGGGATAAACCGGCAGAAGGTGGGGATAAACCGGCAGAAGGCGAAAAGTCTGACGATAAAGCTTCATCAGAAAAAAAATAAATATATTGTGAAATTTAAGATATTTTAACTTGTATGCTGCTGATCGTAGGTTTAGGCAACCCAACCCCAAATAGTCAAAATAATAGACACAACATTGGATTTAAAGTTGTTGATGCTATAAATCAAAAATTTGGTCTTTCAAAACAAAAACCAAAATTTAAAGGACTTCTCACAACTGGAAATATAGGAAATAAAAAAATATACGTTATTAAACCTCTAACATTTATGAATAATTCCGGAATATGCATTAGAGAACTACTTGAATACTTCAAGATTGATGCAGAAGACGTAATTGTGTTTCATGATGATTTAGACGTTGAGTTTGGAAAAATAAAAGCAAAATTTGGTGGTTCTAGCGCTGGTCATAATGGGATAGCATCAATAGATAAATTTATAGGAAAAGAATACTCAAGAGTTAGAATTGGAATTGGAAAACCCCAAAATAAAATATCAGTTTCTGATTATGTATTAAATGACTTTAGTGATGATGAACAAGAGCACTTAGAAAAAATAACTCAAAATATAATTCAATCTTTGAGTATATTAATTGATAAAAAGTTAGATCTTTTTTCGAGTACAGTTAACAACAATTAAATGGGTTTTAAGTGTGGAATAGTTGGTTTGCCAAACGTAGGCAAGTCTACTTTATTTAATGCTTTAACTAACTCTAGTAAAGCACAAGCAGAAAATTTTCCATTTTGTACTATAGATCCAAATATTGGTGTGGTACCTGTTCCAGATGAAAGATTGGATAGCCTGGTAAAAATATCAAACTCAAAAAAAAAAATACATACTACTATATCTTTTGTTGATATTGCTGGCCTAGTAAAGGGAGCATCAAAAGGTGAGGGATTGGGAAACAAATTTCTTTCACATATAAGAGAGGTTGATGCAATAATTCACATGATTAGATGTTTCGACTCTGATGACATCCAAAATGTAAATCCTAGTGTAGATCCAGTAAGAGATTTAGAAATTATTGAGACAGAAATGAAACTTGCAGACCTTGAATCTATTCAAAAAAGATTAGATAAAAAAAATAGAAAAAATATTGAAGAAGATCAAATTAAAATTTTAGAAAAAGCAATGCATTTAATTAATTCAGATTTAGATTTGGATTCTTTGAGTAAAGAATTTGAAAATAAGCAAATTAAAAACTGTGGTTTATTATCAACGAAACCAAAGCTTTATGTTTGCAATGTTGACGAACAAAGCATTAATGCTGGAAATAAATATACATTTAATTTCATAAGTAAATTTGGTTCTGAAAATACATTAATTATTTCAGCAGATATAGAAAATCAAATCAACCAACTTGGAAATGATTCTGATAAAAAAAATTACATGGAAATGATAAATATTAAACAGACCGGATTGAGCTTACTAATCAAAAAAGGTTATAATTTGCTTTCTTTAGAGACTTTTTTTACCTCAGGACCAGAGGAATCAAGAGCCTGGACAATAACGAAAAATTGCACTGCGCCGAAAGCAGCTGGTGAAATTCATACAGATTTTGAAAAAGGATTTATAAGAGCAGAAACTGTATCTTTTGTTGATTTTGTAGAAAATAATGGCTGGGTTAAATCAAAAGAATCTGGAAAAATGAGACTAGAAGGCAAGGAATATATTGTAAAAGATGGTGATGTACTAAACTTCAGATTCAACACGTGACCATATTTTTTTCATTGTAAAATATACAAGTATAGTCAAAATTATTAGATATGTTATTACTCTGAAACCTGTTTTATGTCTTGTTTCTAGATGAGGTTCTGCAGACCACATCAAAAAATTTACAACATCTTTTGCCATCTGTTCACTGGATGCCTTTGTACCATCTGAATACTCAATTAGATCATCTGAAAGAGGATTTGGCATTTTAATTTTTTTTCCGTACATATACTTATTATAATAAACACCATCATCTAGCTTGATATCAGCTGGAGGATCTTCGTATCCTAACAATAAAGAGTAAATATAGTCCGCCCCACCTTTTCTTGCTTTAACCAAAACAGACATATCAGGTGGATAGGCACCTCCGTTAGCAGATTTTGCCTCTTCCTCATTTGCGTAAGGCATTACAAACTTATCTGATAGTTTTGCAGGTCTCATAAACATTTCACCAGTACTATTTGGACCATCCTCAACTTCAAAGTTTGCAGCGATAACTTTTGCTTGTTCTTCAGTAAATTCTGGCCCACCTTTTTCAGCTAAATTTCGATAAGTTAGGTACTTCATAGAATGACAAGAGGCACATACCTCGGTGTAAACTTGATATCCTCTTTGAAGCGCAGCTCTATCAAATTTTCCGAATAATCCTTTAAATGTCCAGTCAGTTTTCAGTAATTTTACATTTTTTTCTGCTGAAAATGTAAAAGAACTAGTAAATGTAAAAGTTAAAATTAAAATTATATTTAAAATATTTTTCACTATTTGATTTCTTCTTGTTTATTTTCTGTTCTAGCTGTCGCTAGATTTGTTGATCCTCCTAGGACAGGCTCTGAGATACTTAGTGGTATAGGTAAGGTTCTTTCCTTCCAGCCTAAAACTGGAAGTATCACTAAGAAGTGTAAAAAATAATAAACTGTAGCAATCCTCGCTACAAGCAAATAAAGTCCTTCTGCCGGCATAGCTCCAACATATCCTAGAATTAAAACATCTATGACTAGTATCCAGTAAAATTGTTTATATAAAGGTCTAAATACTGCCGATCTAACTTTTGATGTATCAAGCCATGGAAGCGCAGCTAAAATTAATATTGCAGAAAGCATTGCAATTACTCCCATTAGTTTATCCGGTACAGACCTTAATATCGCATAAAATGGTAATAAGTACCATTCTGGAACAATATGTGCTGGAGTCACAAGTGGATTTGCTTCAATGTAATTATCCGCGTGTCCCAATACATTGGGTGAGTAAAATACAAATAGTGCAAATAAAATTAAAAACATTAATAAAGCAAATGCATCTTTAATTACAATATAAGGATGGAAAGGAACTGTATCTTTGGAAGGTTTTTTTATATCTATTCCAACAGGATTATTATTTCCAGGAACATGTAATGCCCAAATATGTAAAACAACTAATCCTAAAATTAAAAAAGGTAATAAATAGTGAAGTGTAAAAAATCTTGTTAAAGTAGGATTGTCAACTGAGTATCCGCCCCATAGCCAAGTTGTAATACTCTCTCCTACCAAAGGGATAGCGCTAAATAAATTTGTAATTACAGTAGCTCCCCAAAAACTCATTTGTCCCCAAGGAAGAACATATCCCATGAAAGCTGCAGCCATCATTAAAAGATATATAATGATTCCAATTATCCATATTATTTCTCTTGGGGCTTTATATGATCCATAAAACAAAGCTCTAAATATATGAATATAAACTGCCAAAAAAAACATAGATGCACCATTTGCATGAACATATCTAAGAAGCCATCCGTAGTTCACATCTCTCATTATGTGTTCAACGCTTGAAAAGGCATGATCAACATGAGCAATATAATGCATTGCTAAAACTAAACCTGTTACAATTTGAGTTATTAAACAAAATGTAAGAATTCCTCCAAAAGTCCACCAGTAATTTAAATTTTTAGGTGTAGGGTATTCTGTTAAATGATTAGCTAATGATAACAGTGGTAAACGGTCATTAAACCACTTTCCAAATTTTGATTTAGGACTATATTCGTGATCACTCATTTTAAATTATTATCCAATTTTAATTGTGTTATTATTTACAAATTCATATTTTGGAATTTCCATATTTGTTGGAGCAGGACCTTTTCTTATTCTTCCTGAAGTATCATAATGTGATCCATGGCAAGGACAGAACCAACCATTATAATCACCTTTGTCAGTTAAAGGCACACACCCCAAGTGAGTGCAAACTCCTAACATAACTAACCACTCGGGATTTTTAGCTCTATCTTCATCCTTTTCAGGATGTTTTAAATCATTTAAATTTACTTCTTTGGCCTGTTTAATTTCATCTTCTGTTCTCCTTTTTATAAAGACTGGTTTGCCTCTCCATAGTACCGTAATTGACTGACCTCTTTCAAGTGAACCTACGTCAACCTCGGTGCTTGCTAAAGCTTTTACTGATGCATCAGGATTCATTTGGTCAATTAAAGGCCAAACAGCTGCTCCTACGCCAACAGCACCTGCTGCTGCGGTTGCAGAAAATAGGAAATCTCTTCTATTAGTCTTTTTTTTGTCGTTTTGGTCGGACATGTTTTATAATTTAATTCTTCCGTAATATATGATTTCTTATAATAAAAAAGATATTTTTCTATGGTAACAATGACACATAAACCTTTAAATTCCATGCCTAAAATAGCCTTATACGAGCCAGATATACCTCAAAATACCGCTGCAATTATAAGAACATGTTCTTGTCTAGGCGCAAATTTAGAAATAATTGAGCCTTGTGGTTTTTTATTTAGTGATAAGAGATTTAAACGAATAGTAATGGATTACTTTGATGAAAAAATGATCACCTTTTACAAAAGTGCAAATGAATTTTTTAATATCAAAAAAAATCAAAGAATTATTTTAATTACAACTAAAGGTAAAAAAAATTATACTAATTTTAAATTTAGAATTGATGATACTCTTCTATTTGGAAGAGAAAGTGCCGGAGTGCCTTTAAATGTTCATGAAAGGGTAAAAAACAAGATTAGAATACCAATGATTAAAAATAAAAGATCTTTAAATTTAGCTACTTCTGTTGCTATTATACTTGCAGAAAATTTAAGACAAACAAATGATTTATGGACCAAATTATAAAACAAAAATTAGCACGAAACTGGTTTAAAACAATGCAAGAAGTTATTTGTCAAGAAATTTTAGAACTTGAAGGTAAAAATTCGAAATTTAAAATTACAAACTGGGAAAGAGACGAAAAATCGAATGAGGGTGGTGGTCAATATAGAATACTTGAGAATGGAAAAATATTTGACAAAGTGGGTGTTAATTTTTCTGAAGTTTATGGAAAATTTACAAAGCAATTTAAAAATAAAATTCCAGGGACTAATAAAAATTTAAAATTTTGGGCTTCGGGAATTTCTGTAGTAATGCATATGAGAAATCCAAAAGTTCCAGCAATTCATTTTAATACAAGATATATATATACATCTCATGGCTGGTTTGGAGGAGGAATAGATTTAACTCCGTGTATTGAAGATAGAAAAATTAAAAATTGGTTTCACTCAGAACTAAAAAAAACTTGTGGTAAACACAATAAAAATTACTACAAAAAATATAAAAAATGGTGTGATAAATATTTTTATTTACCTCATAGAAAGGAGATGAGAGGAGTTGGTGGTATTTTTTTTGATTATAAAAAAGAAAATTGGGAAAAAGATTTTTCTTTTGTAAGAGATGTTGGAATTACATTTAAGAATATTTTCAGAGAAATTATTTTGAAAAAACATACGAAAAAATGGACAAAAAAAGAAAAAGAAATTCAGTATAGTAAAAGAGGCAGATATGTTGAGTTTAATTTGCTTTATGATAGAGGTACAAAATTTGGATTACAAACAGGAGGAAATGTTGAGGCGATATTAATGTCTTTACCTCCTTTGGCAAAATGGAAATAATTTATGGACAAAGAACCAATAACAATTAATGGGTTGGAAAAACTTAAAGAAGAATTAATTTTTCTAAAGGAAAAAAAGAGACCAGAAATTGTTGGCGCTATAGCTGAAGCAAGATCACATGGAGACTTAAAAGAGAACGCTGAATATCATGCAGCTAAAGAACAACAATCACACAACGAAGGCAGAATACAAGAAGTAGAAGATTTAATAGCTAGAGCAAATGTAATTGATGTTACAAAAATTAAAAATGATGGAAAAGTTATTTTTGGATGCACTGTCTTTTTACAAAATTTAGATACAAACGAGAAAATAGATTACAAAATTGTGGGAAAAGATGAAGCAGATTTAAAACAAAAGTTACTTTATTATAAATCTCCAATTGGGAAAGGTCTAATTGGAAAAAATAAAGGAGATTTAGTTGAAGTTACTACTCCAGCTGGTGTTAAAAATTTTGAAATAATCAATGTACAATATATCTAATTTGAAAAAACTTTATCAATTTCACTTTTAGAAATTTTAAAACTATTTTTTACCCATATTTCTTCAAGATTTTTTAACTTTTGTCCCAGATCTCTGCCTTCTTTGAGATTATATTTTTCCATTAACTCCTTGGTATTAATGGGAAATTGAGGTTTTTCTTTTTTTTCAAAATAATTTTTTAACTCAATAATTTTTTTAGATTTTTTATTAAATTTTATTAAGTAAAAATCTATTAGATCAATCAAATTATCTTTATCGTAATAATAAAATATTTTTTCTAAATTATTTTTTAGAAAGGTTTTTTGATCAAATCCTTGATCAAATATTTTTTTTAAAAATATAACTTTTTTTTTAATTTCATTTGATACATTATATTTGTATAAAAAATATTCTGAATTATCTGTTTCATCAATAACTAATAGTGATAAGAAAAATTCAAAATTCTTTTTGGATAAAATTTTTAAAGAAAACTTATTCAACTTTTTAAAAATATCTATATTACTAAGTTGTGGAAATATTAATAAAAATAGCTCTCTAGAGAATTTATTTTTAGGAATGTTAAAAAAACCAGGCGAAAGTATTAATTTTCGAAGTTCATCAAGTAATCTTTCTTTAGACAAGTTTGCAATACCACTAATATTTTGCTTAATTATTCTTTGAATGATTTGATTATGATCTTTTTTACTATAGTTCGCAAAAAATCTTAAATATCTAAGTATTCTTAAATAATCTTCTTTAATTCTTGTCTCGGCATTACCGATAAAGTTTATTTTCCCTTCCTTGAGATCTTTAACACCGTCATTTGGATCAAATAAATTTCCTTCAATATCGGAGTAAATTGAGTTTATTGAAAAATCTCTTCTAGATGAGTCTTCTTTCCAATCTTTAGAAAATTCTATAATAGCATGACGTCCATCTGTTTTAACATCTTTCCTAAGAGATGTGATTTCATAGTTAATGTTTTCTATTCTCGCAGTTATAGTTCCGTGGGTGATGCCAGTTTCAAAAAACTTTATATTTTTTTTTTGTAAAGCTTCTTTTATTTCTGGTGGTTTTAAATTAGTAGCGAAATCTATATCATCGAATTTTTCATTATTTAAAATTTTCCTAACACATCCACCCACATACCTTATTTCACTATCACTATTAAATGTTGTGATTGCCTTAAAAATTTCGGCAACTTTAGTTTTTTCCCTAAGCACCTCAAATGATTTATATTTGGATGATATTTTTTCTTTAATAAAAAGGTTTGATAAAAATTTTTTCATAAATGGCTGGGGTGCTAGGATTCGAACCTAGGAATGGCGGTACCAAAAACCGCTGCCTTACCACTTGGCTACACCCCAAAATTAATTTCGTATAACACAAAA
>MDTE01069746.1_pt1 | contig 16841 bp, 17 predicted proteins | sample 811231 | NCBI WGS metagenome assembly MDTE01 (sample SAMN05326651, study PRJNA326480) | marine metagenome | isolation source: seawater | place: Indian Ocean: Red Sea | collected 2010
TCAATTCTTTAGCCAGCGCCTTTAGTCCTTGAGTAATTTCTGAAATTTCCTGAACTCTTCCTTCTCTAGCAGAGTTAGCTCTCATTAATTGAATATAATCAATTACAACCAAATCTAAACCAAAAAGTCTTTTAATCCTTCTTGCTCTGTTGCTTAAGGCTGCGACTGATATAGCAGGCGTCTCATCGATATATAGCGGAAGTTCAGAAATATTTTTTGAAGTTTCTATAAACTTATCAAACTGCTCTTCGGATATTTTTCCTCTTCTAATATCATTAGATTTTATTCTAGACTGTTCTGCAATTATTCTAGTTGATAATTGTTCAGATGACATTTCTAAAGAAAAAAATGCAACACTTGATTTTTTTTCCTCTTCTTGAATTTTTTTTGCAGCATTAAATGCTATATTAGTTGCTAAAGCTGTTTTACCCATTGAAGGTCTGCCAGCAATAATAACTAAATCAGATTTATGGAGACCTCCAAGCCTTCCATCTAAATCTGTAAGGCCAGTAGGGACCCCAACTATTCCTTCTTCATTTTTGTATGCATTCGAAGCCATTTCAATAGTTTGCTTCATTGCTTCATCGAATTTAACTAATGAAGAATTAAAATTTCCTTTTTCTGCTAAATCAAATAAAGTTTTTTCTGTATCTTCGATAATAGTTTTACCATCTTTGTTTAAGTCATTTGATTTTGCAGAAAATGACAAATTTTCAGAAATTTTAATTAACTCTCTTTTAACAAATAGATCATAAATTAATTTGGAGTACTCGATTGTTTGTCGAGATGATGAGGAAAATTTTGTTATTTTAATAAGATAGTCTGGAATATTTAATTCATCTTTTTCATTTTCAAAAAAGTTTTTTAATGTTATAGGATTAGCTAACATTCCATTAAAAATTAATTTTTCAATTGCTGAATAAATTTTTTGATGCATAGGATCAAAAAAGTTTTTACTATTTATAAATGGAGATACATCATCAAAAATTTCATTTGAAACTAAAATTGAACCTAAAACGGCTTGCTCTGCTTCTATATTATTTGGAAGAGCTTCGAAGGTTGTTTTTACCAAATTTAGTTTTTCCATACGTATTAACTAAATCAGATTTTAACTTTAAACAACTTATTTTCAGTATGGGGAAAAAAATGTATAACTATTTTACTATTTCTTCGGGAATTACTTTAATTTTAATAGATGACTCTATTTCAGAGTGTAAGTTTAATAATACTTTAAATTCACCAATAGATTTTATTTCTTTAGTTGGTTGAATTAGTGAAGAGCTGATTTCAATATTTTCTTTTTCTTTTAATATTTTTGAAATTTCAGTTGGTTTTACTGAACCATATAACTCTTTATTTTCAGTTATAAGTTTTTTAATTTCGAATACTTTATTTTTCAGCTTTTCCGATATGTCTTTAGCAACTTTTTTCTTTTCTTGGTCTTTTTTATTTAAATCTGTTTTAATTTTTTCGACCTCTTTTATATTTTTTTCAGAGGCGAATAATGCTTTTTTTTGAGGGATTAAAAAATTTCTAGCATATCCTCTTTTAACATTTATTATTTCTCCGATGGATCCTAGTTTTCTTAAATTTTCTAATAAAACAATTTTCATTTATTTTAATTATATTAATGCAAGATTTCTTGCCCTTTTGATTGATAAAGATAATTCTCTTTGTTTCTTTAAACTAACCGAAGTTACTCTTGAAGGTAATATCTTACCATTTTCTGAAGTATATCTTTTTAATAATCTTATATTTTTATAATCTATTTTAGGTGCGCCTTTTCCTGATAAAGGACATTTTTTTTTGAATTTAAACTTTTGATTTTGAAAAACACTTAGTTTTGCAAAGTTACTTTGATTAGAGCTTTTTTTAAATTTTTTGCTTTTCATTTAAATTAGTTTGTTGAGTTTTTTTATAATTATCTTCGTTATTTTTTTCAAAATAGTTAGTTTCTAAATCTAATTTTTTCACTCTTATAGTTAAAAACTTGAGTAAATTTTTATCAATTTTTTCACTTTTCTCTAATTCAGTTATGGTTTTTCCACTTCCTTCTATTTTAAAGTGAATATAGTTTCCTTTTTTATTTTTTTTAATAAGGTAGGATAAGTTTAATAAACCCCATATTTCTGTTTTTAGTAAGTTTCCATCATTATTTTCGATAATTTTTTTGTATTTGCTCTCAACCTGTTTTAGTTGTGCAGGACTTATATCTTGTCTAGCAATAATAGTATGTTCGTAAAAATTCATTGTTTAAAAAAAAGCAGGATATACTATTATAAATTTTTAATTACAACATAAAAAATAATTAAAATTTATAATGATTTCAGTAGTTTTCCCAGGCCAAGGATCACAAAAAGTAGGAATGGGATATGATTTATTCAATGAATTTGATTATGTCAAAGAAATATTTAACAATGCTAATGAAATATTAGGTTACAAAATTTCTGATTTAATTCTTAATGGACCTCAGGAAAAATTAAATCAAACAACTTACACACAACCAGCAATATATTTAATTGGTCAAGTTATCTGTGAGGTATTGAAAAATGAAACTAATTTTTTTAAAAAAGATTTTAATTATTTTGCAGGTCATTCATTAGGAGAATATACAGCTTTAACCTCAGCAAACTCTATTACATTAAAACAAGGTTTACTATTATTAAAAAATAGGGGAGAGTCAATGCAGTCAGCTGTGCCATTAGGCGAAGGAGGAATGTTAGCAGTTTTAGGAATTGAAACAGATAAAATAAAAGAAATTATCAAAGACAACTTTGAAAACATTAAATGTTTTCTCGCTAATGATAATTCAAAGGGTCAAATAATATTAAGTGGTAAAAATACTGAATTAGAAAAATTTTCAGAGATATTAAATGAAAAAAAAATAAAAAATATTAAGTTACCAGTAAGCGCCCCATTCCATTGTGAATTGATGAAGCCAGCAACTTTAAAAATGGAAAATATCATTAATGAACAAAAATTGACTGAACCAATTTTTAAAATAGTTTCAAATGTTACTGCCTCAGAATATAAGAATACTGACGAGATTAAAAAATTTTTAATCAAACAAATAGAAAGCCCAGTTAGATGGAGAGAAAGTATTGAATACATGATTTCTAAAGGAACTAATACATTTATAGAAATAGGACCTGGTAAAGTATTATCTGGATTAATAAAAAGAATAAATAAAGAGGTAAAAGTATTGAATATTGATAAACTTGAGGATATTGAGAGTGTAAACATATGATTAATTTAGAAAATAAAAATATAATAGTTACAGGTGGAACAGGAGGGATAGGAAGTTCTATTGCAGATACCTTGCTATCGTTGAAGGCAAAAGTCTTAGTAACAGGGACCAATGAAACTAAATTAGATTCATTAAAAAAAAAACATAAAAATTTAATTTGTATAAAACAAGATATCTCTGCCCATGATGAATTAGAAGAATTTATTGAAAGATGCAATTCTGAGCTAGGAGATAAGATTGATGTACTGATTAATAATGCTGGCATAACAAAGGACAATTTAACAATAAGGATGAGTAAAGATGAGTGGGAAAGAGTTATTAATGTCAATCTAACATCTACTTTTCTTTTATCAAAATTTGCAATTAAAAAAATGTTAAAGAAGAAATTTGGAAAAATAATTAATATAACATCAGTAGTTGGTCACACTGGCAATTTAGGTCAAGCTAATTACTCCGCTTCAAAAGGTGGAGTGTCTTCAATGTCTAAAAGTTTATCTTTAGAATACGCAAAAAAAAATATTACAGTTAATTGTATTGCTCCAGGTTTTATCGATACTTCAATGACACAAAAAATAAATGAAGAATACAAGAATCAGCTCAAATCAAAAATTCCGTTAGATAGGTTTGGTACTCCTCAAGATATAGCTAATTGTGCAGCATTTTTATGCTCGGATTTATCGAATTATATAACTGGGGAAACTATTCATATTAATGGAGGCATGTATTTTAGTTGACAAACATAAGTAAATAACTATTAACGATTAAAAAGGAAAAATTTCATGGCAGAAGATATTTCAAGCAAAGTAAAAAAAATTGTAGCTGACCATTTAGGAATTGATGAATCTAAAGTTACTGAAGAGTCAAGTTTTATTGATGACCTAGGAGCTGATAGCTTAGACACAGTTGAATTAGTTATGGCATTCGAGGAAGAGTTTGGCTCAGAAATCTCCGATAGCGAAGCAGAAAAAATATTGACTGTTGGCGATGCAATTAAATTCATAGAGAGTAAAGCTAATTAGATTTTAATGTTCTCAACCAAAGACGGAAAAATGATAATTTTATCATCACCGTCAGGAGCTGGGAAAACTACTTTAGTTAAGAAAATTTCTAAAGAAAAAAAGTACAAAATTTCTATTTCTCATACAACTAGAGAGCCTAGACAAAATGAAATTAATGGGGTTGATTATTATTTTATATCACAAGATAAATTTCAAAATCTAATTAAAGAAAATGCTTTTTTAGAATATGCAAATGTTTTTAAGAATCTATATGGATCTACGAAAGAACAAGTTTTCAAAAGTTTAGAACAAGGTCAAAATGTTCTATTTGATATAGATTGGCAAGGTGCAGACCAAATAAAAAAACAAACGCTAAATTACAAACTTGTATCTTTTTTTATATTACCTCCTTCAAGAGAGGTTCTGCTTCAAAGATTAATATCTCGTGGAGAAAATAATGATGATATTATTAAAATGAGAATGCAGCAGTTCGACAAAGACGTATTACATTGGTCAGACTATGATTTTGTAGTTATTAATGAAGATTTAGATGAATGCTATTTTGAAATAATTGGATATTTGGAAAATAAAATAGAATATAATAAATTACTTATAAAAAAACATATCAATAAGTTGATTTAACTTATTTCTTGCTCATATAATTTTGAAATTTTAAAATATGTAGAAGGACTTAAATTTTGAGGTCTACTTTTTTCGTCTATATTTAACTTTTTTAAAATATCCTTAGAGTTTTTAAATAAAAGATTTAAAGGTTTTTTTATCATTTTTCGTCTATTTTGAAAAAATATATTAGTGACTTTTTCTAAATTTTTAGGATTATTAAATCTAAAAAAACTATCTTTTGGTTTGAAATAAACTAATGAGCTTTTTACTTTAGGGATTGGATAAAAGTTATCACACTCTATATCCATAATTTTTTTTGCATCTAACTTCCAATTTGTTAAAATTGTTAATCTGCCATATTTACTTGTATCTAAATTTGAAACTATCCTATCCGCAACCTCCTTTTGAAACATTAAAATAAATTTACTGAATAGATTGTTCAAATTATTTAATCTAATCCAGTTAATTAATATTTTAGCAGAAATATTATAAGGCAAATTACCAAAAACGATGCTAGGTGTATTGGTAATTTTATCCCATTGAATATTTAAAACATCATCGTTAATTAATTCTAAATCTGAATTAAATTTATTTTTTAATTTATTGTATAAATTTTGATCTTTTTCTATTGCGAGAAATTTTTTAGGATTTTTTCGTATTATCTCTTCTGTTAAATTTCCAGTACCAGGTCCAATTTCAATTACAACACTGTCTTTTGAAATTTTACCTAATTCAACAATATCTTTAATAATTGTTTTATTTAAAAGAAAGTTTTGTCCAAGTGATTTTTTTGGAGCAATTTTCATTTTATAGAGTTTATAAAATTAAATATATTTTCTAAAGATTGAGTACTGGATATATTTTTGCCTAGCATTGTATGATTTGGACCATGATCAACAGACATTCTTAAAAAGGGTAATCCCAATGTAATATTTGATGCGTCAAAACCGTAAAGAGTTTTAAATGGTGTCAGTATTTGATCATGATACATTCCAATAACAGAGTCATATTTTCTAATATTATTTTTTATAAAAAATGTGTCTGCAGAAAATGGACCAAATATTTTTAATTTTCTTTTTTTTAATTTATTAATTGTTGGTTTAATAATTAAACTTTCTTCGTTCAAATTAGATTTAGTTTCACAGTGTGGATTTAGGCCCAATACAGCAATTTTAGGTTTAATTTTAAGATACTTTATATAAAAAGAGTTAATTGTTAATATACTATTCAGGATTATATTTTTATTAATTTTTTTGCTCACATTTTTTAATGGAATGTGTGTAGTTATTGGAGATATTGTTAATTTTTTATTAAACAACAACATTACAGGCCTTTGAGAATTTTTGTATTTAGATTTATCAAAAATGTATTCTGTAATGCCTGGATATTTATTTTGTAGAAAATGTTTTTTTGAAATAGGTCCATTAATTATTATGTTGCTTATTTTTTTTTCAAGAAATTTTAGAGCTATTTTAAAACATTTAGAAATATATTGTTTTGAGTCTAAACTTATAACATCAAATGCCTTTTTAAATTTATAATCAATGTTTATAAGGTACAGTTTATTCTTTAATTTTTTTTTTAAGAAAACTTCGTTTTTTATTTCTTCAAAAATAATTTTTTTTTTTAAAATTTTTAATTGAGATAAAATTAATTTTTTAGATCCAATTAAAATAATTGGATATTTTGCTTTTGATATTATAGATTTTTTATTTAAAACTTTTGATAATATTTCAGTAAAAACACTATTTGGTTCTCCAAGAACAATAATTACTGGTTTTTTATTTTTCACTTATAAAAGTTTTCTTTTTAATTTTGTTAAAATATATATATCCTAGTTTATTTAATTCTACCTGCATTTCTTTATTTATTAATTTTTCAAGCTCTTCTTCAAAATTAATTTTTTTATCAATTTTTCTTCTATCATTTACTTTTAAAATTAAATAACCATTTACAGTTTCAATGGGGGCAGTGATTTTAGTATCTATTTCAATTTTTGAATAAATTAATTTTGAAATTTGACTTGATCTAATCCATCCCAGTTTACCTCCAAATTTTTTAGACTCAGATATACTAAAAATACTTGCGGCAACCTCAAAACCAGAATTCTTAATTTCTGAATAAATATCTTTAGTATATTCTTCAATTGATTTATTTTGCACATTTCTAAATAAAATTTCACTTAAATTTAATTCTTCAATCTCTGACTTTTGATTGCTAACTTGTTTTTTTAATTCTTCTGTATTTATTTTAACTTGAGATTTAAATTTTGTATAAATGAACTCTCTCCAAGTATTATCTATTTTAAAATTATTTTCAAAATAATCATAATCGAGATCAATTCTACTTAATTCATTAATTAGATTTTCTTTGTTATTAAATTCTGAATTTTTTACAAATTTGTCTACAAAAGCAGCCCCTAAACTTGCATCTTCTAAATCATAAAACTTATTTAACTCAATTTCTTTAATTTTTCTATTTTTTAAAGAATCTAAAGAAATATTGTTTAGTAATTCTTCCGAAACATTTTCAAGATTTTGATTAAGAAAAATTAAAAATTTTTTTTCATTTTCAATATCAATATTTGTAATTATAAATTCGTCAACTTTTAAAATGATTCCTGACTTAATTTTTGATGAAACTAAACTTGTCGAAATTAACAAAAAAATTAATATATATAAAATATTTTTAAAAAGTATTTTAATCATTTAAGTTTGGAGTATTTATTGTTCCAAATGGCACAAATGATATTTTAAAAAATATATTTTCTGATGAATTAACCGCGTCTTCATTATAAAATTGCTTGTTATAAACTACTGATGCTTCTAAACAGTCGTTTTTATATTTATAAATTAAATTGTAGTAATCAGTTAAATTTTTATCAACATTTTTATTTGTTTCAAAAGTAAGTATATTTGATTTATTTAGTTCCAATTGTGTAACATTTGATAAGTAGCTTTCGTCACCTATAGTATTACTTTTTTCCATGTATTCGAATGACGTTTTAAATCTATTACTATCAAAATTAAGAGATAATAAATTGTAATTAGTTTCATCTAAATTTTCGTTAATTAAAAAATTATAATTTAAAGATAAATTTTCTGTAATATTTATACCTGAGTATCCAATTATATCTGATGTTTTTTGACCTAGAGAGGAACTTAAAGGTAAATCTTCATCATTGGTATTTCTAAAATTTACTCCCATTCCAAGATTAAATCTTTCTACATCCTGATTTTCATTACTTTTTAATTCAAAACCCAGGGTTGCTGATGTACCATGTTCAACAGTTTGTGAATTGATTCTATCATGACTAAATAATCTTTCAAAATTCATCAATATTTCCTCATTTTTCAAATTTTTGCCTTTGGTTGGGCTATATCTAAGCGAAGCTTGAGGAGTGAGATAATTCGTTCCATAATTATTCTTTTTAATCAATGGATATTTAAGATTATATATTGCTGAGCCCAGTATTTTATAATCCTCACCATTTTTATAAGTAGTAGATAGATCGCCATATGAATTATTATTTCGCAACAATAAACTAAAATCAGTTTCTATATTTTCTAGCTTATCTTGATTAGTTGATGAAAAAGTTAAATCATTTGTTATATCTGCCTCATCAACATTTGTATCAAATTTTCTATAATTTCCAGATGATTTAAAACTTAACGTGTCAAAAAAATTATCGTTTAATGAAGTTTCTTTAAAATATTTATAGTCAGGAAAAGTATATTCATATTTATCATTACCCTCTTTAGATAAATCTTCGATAACGTTTAAAGAGGTAGAAAAACTATACTCATCTTCATATTTTTCAAATAATATAGATGAATTAAGTACGGTGTTGTTATTTATCAAAGGCGATTCAATCTGATACTTTTTTAAATAATCTTGATTAGAAACTGTTTCAATTTTCATTTCGTAAAACGAATTTTCGATTTCACCAACCAAACTTGTAAAAAAGTGTGAGTTAGACTCATTTTTTTTATTAAAACTTAAGTCAGTTATAAGTTTAGAATTTTCAAAAGCTTGACGGTACTCTGTCTGTAAAAAAAGATTGTTGTTTGTAAAAACTCTAGGAGAAATAGTTAAATCTTTATCAAGATCTATTGCTTTAAAGTAAGGTATTTGAGTAGAGAAACCAAGATTGCTACTGTTTATAAACTGTGGGAATAAAAAACCTGATTGTCTATCTACAGAAGGATCAGGGTGATAAAAATATGGAAAATATGCTACTGGAGTATCATATATTTCAAGCCAAGCATTTTTATATGAAATTCTTTTTTTTTCTTTACTATGAACCACTTCATCAGCTGATATTGACCAAGCGGGACATTTACCTTCAATATTTTTACAAGTTGTAAAACTACTTTTCTTCATTTTCGTTTCTTTTTCGTTTGTTAATATATACCTACCAATTAATCTCGGATCATTTTCTATATTTCCAAATAAACTATTTTTAAATTTAATAATGTAATCTGAACCTATGATTTCCTCAGTATCTAAATTAACATAACCATTATTTAACTCCAATACATTACCTTGAGTGTCTATAAATTTAAGTTTCTTTGACTTAAAAATTTTCTCATCCAAATCAAATTTAAAACTAGAGAGTTTAAAAATATTATTTTGATAATCCTCAATTGATGTATTTTTTTGTGAATAAAAAACTCTTTCATTATTATCAAAAGAAATATCTTCGGTAAGTATTATATATTCATTATTATACTCAATTTTTGTATTACCAGTGCTAGTAGTAATATTTTTATTTTTATTAAATAATATTTTATTTGAAAATAATTTAAATTTATTTAAATAATTTTCTAATATAACGTCCCCGCTAAGCTCAAAAATTTCCTTATTCGCATCATATAAAGAATTTTTACTTTTAATATTGTAAATAACTTCTGAATTATTTTGATTTAGTAAATTTATTTCAGTATTCTGATATGTATAAATTAAATTTTTATTTCTTAAAAAAATCATTTTATTACTTTTGGCTTTATAATTATTTTCTTGATCGACAAAGAGTACATTTCCTTCCATTTCTACTGTCTGGTCTAATTTATTATATTTTGCCTTTTCGCTTGTAATAGTAATATTATCAGAATCTGTAATTTCTACCGATCCTGAGGCAATGATCAGATTACCTTGTTCTTTAATGTCTACAACTTCAGCATTAATTATAACATTTTCAGCAAATAATATATTTGAATAAAAAAAGGAAAATAAAAATAAAATACTTATTGTAAATTTTTTTAATTTATTTTTCATTTATATTCACCATACCTATACAACAACATAAAAATAATATTAAATTTGGAAACCATATAGCTAATAAAGTTGGTAATTTATTATTAGAACCTAACAAACCAAAAAAGTAAAATATATAGTAGCAAATTACAGAAATTAATATGCCCAAAATAAGGATGAATGTTTTAGATTTTTTTATTTTAATATTAAACATTAATATTGATGTAAAAAGTGCAAATATTACTAAACTTATTGGCAAAGAGACGACTTTATTTAAGTAAATATCTATGTCTTTACTATTTAGGCCAACGCTCTCGAAATCTTTTTTTTGTTTTATTAATTCTATTATATTTAAAGATTCTAAATTTGAAAAAAGAGAATTGATTTTAATGTAATCAAAATTAGTTTCAAATTTTATATTCCCTAATCTTTCCTTAAAACCAGTATCATCAATAGAAATTAAATCTTTTATTTCCCATATATTTTTTGTAATAACAGCTTCTTTAGCAATCAAATTTTTCTGATTCATGTAATCTAGATCGAATGTTGCTATCACAAGATCTTTAAGTATATTTTTTTCAATTTTTTCAGCATGTATAATCATAATTTGATCACCTAGAATATCTTTTATCCATAATCCATTTTCATTTATTACAGCTAAATATTTGTTGTCTTGCGTATACTTATTTTTAAATTCAAGATAGTTATGTTTCATAGTTGAAGAAAAAAAATGAAAAATTAAAATTATTGCTATTCCAATTAAAAATACCAAAAAACAAATGTGACCTATTATTTTTAAATTATTAATTCCATTGTTTCTAAAAATTAACAATTCGTTGTTATTATAAAATTTTATGAAAAAAAATTGTGTTGAAATTAAAATTATAAAAGGAAATATTTCAAATAATATGGATGGGAGATTTAATATTGTAAGCAATATAGGATATCCTATTCCAATATTATCGTGATCATTAAAAAATTTTAATTCTTCTAAAATATTTAAAACAAATATAAGTGATGAAAAGATTAAAGTTATTAAAATAAATCTATGAAAAAATGTTGAATATAGATGTTTTGCATAAATTTTATTGATCATAAATTTAAATATTTTTTTTGTTTAGGTTAATTATTATTAAATATGTAAGAATAAATATTAATGTTGGTAGAAATATAAATATTATATTATTTAATATCGAAACATTTAAAAATTCTGAGGTAATTTCAGAAAATATAATAAACAAAATACCAATAAAAAATATTAGATAATTATTAAAATAAAATTTTGGATTTTTATCATTGTTAAATAACAACATTGAAGCTATCAATACCAATATCAAAGTATATAACTGTTTGATCGATCTATCAAAAACTTCTTTGAAACCTTTAAGAGAAGATTGTTCACTACATTGAAATATTGGTAAATTATATTCTTGTCTTTTGCCAAAAAAATAATTGTTAGCACAAGAGATTAAAATATTTGAGTCAAGCTCTTGTATCTTTGGAAAAATAGTCGATTTAGTTTTAAATTTAGAAATATTAAATATCGTATTATTAAATTTTATAACTTTAGACTCTTTTAAATTATCATTATTTACATCAAGTATTTGACCATAGTTTAAATTAAAGTATTTATTCGTTCCACTCTCAATTATTTTTCCAGTTTTTGCTGAAATGATTTGTGTATTATTTTCATTGACACTATCTTTAATGAAAATATTCTTCATAGTCCCATTTTCATCAATACTATCAACAAATATTGTAAAATTTTTTACAGTATCTATAAATTTTTTTTCTGTAATTAATGAAGAAAATAAATCTACATTTGAATTTCTCAGAAAGTCTCTTGCTTGATCTTGAACCTTTGGTACAAAAAAATACGATAACAAAATTTGAATAAAAACAACAAAAACTGAAATTTTAATAATAAAATTAATTAATCTTATTTTGTTTATTCCATTAGTCCAGAAAATCAAAATTTCATTATTAGACTGATATTTTTTAATTATAAAGAATAAACTTATAAAAAAAGAAAAACTAATTAATCTTGCAAATATTTTTGGGAAATTAAGAGAAATAAAAGAAAAATACACATTAAAACCATGTCCATCTTTTGAGATAAAATCTAAGTAGTTCACTGACTGAATGATCCATGTAATTAAGGATAAACTCAATGAAACAATGATAAAAAAGGTCAAAAGATCGTATAGAAATTTTCTAAATATTATTTTTTCCATTGAAATTTTCTTTTTTGAAACATATAAGCAACAACCTATACTATATTTATTACAAATGAGCTTAAAAATAAATTATTTAGATAAGAAAAAAAGTTTACATAATAACAGGGCTATTTTTATATATTCCAATATTAAAATCTCAGGATTTCAGGGAGATTTTGACGACCAAATTAATCAAAAAATTCAAAATTTTCTAAAAAAAAGCAAAAATTTAAAAGATAACAAAATCATAGCACTAAATGAGGATTTCGATAAAAAATTAATTATAATTTTTGTTGGTAACGCAAGCAACGAGTTAGACTCAGAAAAATTAGGTGCTAAATTTTTCGATTTTGTAAAACAAAATGAAGTAAATAATATTTATATCAAAGCTCCTTTAAATAATAATATAATAAACTTTAATTCTTTTATACACGGTGCAGAACTTAAATCTTACGAGTTTGATTTTTATAAAACAAAATTCAAAAAAAATATAATTAATTTTTCTATTGATAAAAAAAATATTATTCAAAAATCAAAAAAATTAGATGCTATTTTAAGTGGTGTAAATTTTACAAGAGACTTAGTTTCAGAGCCAGGGAATGTGCTGCATCCAGATGAGTATGCGAAAAGATTATTAAACTTAAAAAAAATAGGATTAAAAGTAACAATTTATGATGAAAAAAAATTAAAAAAAATGGGATGCAATGCTTTACTTGGAGTTGGTCAAGGAAGTATTAGAGGATCTTATTTAGTAACAATTGAATGGAATGGAATTAAATCAAATTCTAGACCTTTAGCATTTATTGGAAAAGGAGTTTGTTTTGATACTGGTGGAATTTCTTTAAAGCCTGCAAAATTTATGGAGGACATGACTTATGACATGGCAGGATCAGCTGTTGTAGCTGGATTGATGAAAAATTTTGCTCTAAGAAAAGCAAAAATTAATGCTGTAGGTGTTGTAGGTCTAGTAGAAAATATGCCGGGAGGAAATGCTCAAAGACCAGGTGATATTGTAAAATCTTTTAGTGGAAAAACTATAGAAGTTTTAAACACCGATGCAGAGGGCAGATTAGTTTTGGCTGATGCACTTTCTTTTACTGAGAAAAAATTTAAACCAAAATTTATGATTGATTTAGCTACTCTTACAGGGGCGATAATAGTTGCCTTAGGCTCTGAACATGCAGGATTGTTTTCTAATGATAACAAACTTTCAGAACAATTATACAAAATAGGTCAAAAAGTTGATGAGAAAGTTTGGAGACTACCTTTAAATCAAAACTATGATAAATTAATGGACTCAAAGAATGCAGATATGCAAAATATAAATTATGTTGGAGGTGCTAGTTCGATCACGGCTGCACAATTTTTACAAAGATTTATATTAAACAAAACACCTTGGGTGCACCTAGATATAGCAGGTATGGCATTCTCTAAATATGGTGGAGCGCTAAACTCAAGTGGTGCAACTGGTTTTGGAGTGAGATTATTAAACAAATTAGTAGAGGAAAATTATGAATAATTTGGAACAGACTTTATCAATTATTAAACCAGATGCAGTTGAAAGAAATTTACAAGAGGAAATAAAAAAAAAATTTGAAGAAAATGGTTTTAATATAAAAAAAGAAAAAAAAATTCAAATTTCTAAAAATGAAGCAGAAGAATTTTATAAAGTCCATCAATCAAAACCATTTTATGGTGAACTTTGTAATTATTTATCATCAGGTCCAATTGTTGTCATGGTATTAGAAAAAGAAAAAGCTGTAATTGAAAATAGAAGACTTATGGGTGCTACAGATCCTGTTAAGGCAGAAGAGGGAACTATAAGAAAAAAATATGGTATTTCAATTGATAAAAATTCTGTACATGGATCAGATAGTGTAGAGAATGCAAAGATTGAAATAGATTTCTTTTTTAAATCTTAGATAAAATTTTATTAATAGCTTTTGGATAAATTTTATTTTCTTCTATCAAAATCCTTTTTTCAAGTTTTTTTGGGGAATCTGAACGTAGAATTTTCACTCTTTTCTGAATTATAATACCACCAGAGTCTAAATTTTTAGTAACAAAATGAACACTGCACCCAGAAAATTTTTCTTTATTTTTAATAGCTCTTTCGTGCGTATTTAATCCTTTATATTTAGGCAACAATGATGGATGAATATTTATAATTTTATGCTTGAATTTTTGTATAAATTTTTCACTTAAAATCTTCATAAATCCAGCTAAACAAATTAATTTAATTTTTTTTATATTTAAGTGATTGATAATTTGCTTTTCTGCGTTCTTGTTATTTTTATAATTTACTATTTTGGTACTGATTTTTTTATTTTTTGAAAATAATACACCAGGAGCATTGGGATTATTACTTATTACTAATTCAAGATTAATCTTAGAGTTTTTTTTCTTTGAATAATTATAAATTGATTTTAAGTTGCTTCCACGACCAGAAATAAAAACAGCACAATTAATTTTTTTTACCAATTGATTTTGCCATCTAATAATACTTTAGATTTTCCATTAATTACTTCACCAATAACATAAGGTGTATATTTATTTTTAAAATATTTTTTTATTTTTTTTAAATTTTTTTTTTTTAATTATGATAATAAATCCAATTCCACAATTAAAAGTTTTGAGCATTTCATTTTCAGTTATTCTATTCTTTTTTAACCACGAAAAAACTTTAAGAATTTTAAATTTATTAAGATTAATTTTAGCACATTTGCCTTCAGGTATAATTCTTGATAAATTATCTTTAATGCCACCTCCTGTAATATGGGCACATCCATTAATCAATTTTGAATCAATTAATTTAGATAATTCACGTACATAAATTTTTGTAGGTTCTAATAACCATTTTTTTAATTTACTGTTTTTTTTATAATTTATTTTATTCTTATTTAGGACATGTCTAACCAGTGAAAAGCCATTTGAATGTAAACCGGATGATGGAATCGCTACTACTAAATCATTTCTTTTTATATTTTTTTTTTTTAATATTTTATTTTCCTCCACTAAGCCAATACAAAACCCCGCAATATCAAATTTGCCTTTAGAGTAAGTACCAGGCATTTCTGCAGTTTCACCACCAACTAATTCACAGTTGCTAATTTTACATCCTTTATGAATACCCTTAAGAATATTTTTCATTTTTTTTTGAACTATTTTGTTAATTGAAATGTAATCCAAAAAAATAAATGGTTTACCACCTTGCACTAATATATCATTAACACTCATAGCTACTAAATCGATACCTATTGTATCAAATTTGTTTAGATCATTTGCAATCTCAATTTTTGTACCAACACCATCAGTGCTTGCAACTATATGAACATTTTTTAAAGTAGATGGTATTTTTGTAATAGATCCAAAATTACCTATATTGCTTTTTTTATTTTTGTTCTGTTTTGAAGTTAATTTAGATATAAACTTAACAAATTTATCAGCAGATCTAATATTAACTCCACTCTGCGCATATGTTAAGTTAGCTGGCATATAAATTATGAAAAAAATATTTAAGATATTTCTATACAATCTTTTGGGGTTTTTTATTATTTATTTATTTATTTTTTCCACAAAAGATGTTTATGCAAATACTTATAAAATTGATAAAATTGAGATTTCAGAAGTATATCAGACCAATTTTAATAAAGATGATATTATAGATAAAGCATTTATTAGAGGTTTTCAGATATTAATAAATAAAATTACTGTTTCTAAAGATCACAAATTACTTGAAAAACAAAACCTTAAATTAATAAAAAGTTTTGTAGAAAGTTTTTCCATTGTAGATGAAAAATTTGAAAATAACAAATATTATGGAGTTTTTGAAATAAATTTTAACAAAAAAAAAATTTTAAAATTTTTAAGAAATAAAAATGTTTTCCACTCAAGATTAGTTGAAAAGGAGGTTTTATTTATTCCTATATTTATTGATGTTAAACAAGATAGTTTACTTTTATTTAATGAAAATCCTTTTTATACAAATTGGAACTTTGATGCAGAAAATCAATTTCTATTAAATTATATATTACACAATGAAGATTTAGATGATTATAAATTAATTCAAGAGCGAATAGCATTTATTGAAAATTATGATTTTAAAGAAATCATTTCGAAATATGAATTAAATGAAAATTTTATAATATTTATTATATTTAAAGATAAAGATACTTTTAAAACATTTTCAAAATTCAATGTAAATTCAATTCAATCAAATTTTAAACAAGAGTTTGGAGTATTTGATTTTACAGACAAAGTAAAAATTGAAAATTTAATTGAATTTATGAAAATAAAGTATGATGATGAATGGAAAAAAATAAATTTAATAAATTCATCTATTAAATTAAATATACAATTAAATTTAAACTCAAAAAATTTATCTATGATTAAAAAAATAGAAAAAATATTAAATGAAATAGAATTGGTTGAAAAATATTATATCAGATATTTTAATAATAAAATAACTAGCTATTCAGTTTTAAGTAACAGTACACCTGA
>MDTE01101568.1_pt1 | contig 16841 bp, 22 predicted proteins | sample 811231 | NCBI WGS metagenome assembly MDTE01 (sample SAMN05326651, study PRJNA326480) | marine metagenome | isolation source: seawater | place: Indian Ocean: Red Sea | collected 2010
AATAGATGCTGCCATTAAAGGAAGGCAAGAATTCTTAGCTCCGCTTATATTTATATTACCCTTAATAGCTTTATTAGGGCCTTTTATTATAAATCTCTTCATTATTTTATTTTGATTTCGCTAAAGTAATTCCTGTTTGACCTTGATACTTTCCACCTTTATCTGCGTATGAGATTTCGGGCTGCTCTCCCTGAAAAAATAATATTTGTGCAGCTCCACTATTCGAATATAATCTTATTGAATTACTTGTGTGGTTTGAAAATTCCAAAACTAAATTTCCATGCCAGCCTGCTTCAAGAACTGTGGGTGGGGTTCCCAAACCACATCTTGCATAAGTCGATTTTGCAGTAACAAGCCCTGTTACATTACGTGGCATTTTAAAGTATTCAAGGCTGCTAGCCAATGCAAAAGAATTTGGCGGAATTAAAATCGAATCCTCTCCTTTTATAGTAATAAAGTTATTTTCACTAAAATTTTTTGGATCAGCTGTCGCTCCTTTTATATTTGTAAATATTTTAAATTCTGATCCACATCTAAGGTCATAACCAAAAGAATTAAGGCCATGGCTAATTCCTTTCGATATACTTTTGCCAACAAAAGGACTTATCATTTCTTCCCCTTCTGCCAATTTTTTTATTTGTTTATCATTTAATATCATTTTTTTTTGTCATTTTTTTTTGTAAAACTTTTCTTTTTTTCAAATTCTTTTTTAAAGCATTCTCAAGATCAAGCTTTGAGGGCTTTCTTTTTTTATTCATGAAAATATTATTTTTTATCTGGATTTTTGTTTGAAGTCAGTAAGTCTAAAGTAATAACAGTATCCAATGGAATTGTATCTTCCTTCTGTTTTTTTTCTACCAAACCTCTTTCTTGCGCTTTTGCTTGCTTCTTAGCAAGTTGTTCTTTTCTCTTTCTTTCTCGCTTAGCTTGTTTTTCCATTGCTTTGGCACCTCTGGTGCTTTTATAATCATAATGTATTCCCATGGTGTCATTCCTTTATTTGATATTTACTTATAAATTAAGTCAATTGTTTGTCAAATTTAGTTTTATGCAATATTCTTGAAGAAAAGCCCCGGTAGTTAAATGGTATAACAGATCCATGGTAAGGATCAATTTCCAGTTCAATTCTGGGTCGGGGCACCAATTATTTAAAAAAAAATTTTCTTAAGAATATAGCAATTAAAACTAGAATAAACATTCCAGCAATTGGAAGATAAATTTCAGGTGTAAAAATTAATTCAAAGAAGGTGGGTGGCTCTTTATTTTCATCGATAATTATATTAAGACCTGCTCCTAATGATACTCCAACAAAAAGTTGAGGAGTCATTCCAATTAAAGATCCAAAAAAGAAATTTTTTACTTTTATATTAAATAAAGTGGGTAAAATATTTGAAATAAAGAAAGGTATACCTCCAACAAATCTATAAATTAAGAAAAATATAAATTCGTTTTTTTTAAATTTTTCATTTAAATTATTAAATCTATTTGAAAATTTTTTTTTAATAATTTCTTTAAAAAAAAAGTTTGCAAAAATATAAAGTAATGTTGCACCTGAAGATAGGCCGAAAACAACAAGAAAAGTGCCCAACCATTTTCCAAAGATAAAACCTCCAATTAAAAATACTGGTGTACCAAATCCGAGCAACAGAGTCCAAACTATACAGCCTAAAAAAAAAATTACACTTGATATAGTTTTATTACTATTCTTAATTTCTTCTAATCTATCCCTATTAGCTTTTATCAATTCAAAACTTGTAAAATCTTGAATTGAAAAATTTTTGAACAAAAACCATAAAACAATTGAAATTATCAATATGTATATGACGCCTAGAACTAATTTGATATTTTTTATGTTGTTCATAGTAATAATTTATTAAATATCTCTGTACTTATATAGTTTTATTTTCTATAAGAACGAAATTTTAACAATAATTAAATAACCTATGAAAAGAACTTGGCAACCAAGTAAAGTAAAAAGAAAAAGAAAACATGGTTTTAGATCCAGAATGTCAATAAAAAAAAGGCAAAAGGTTCTAAAAAACAGAAGAAGAAAAGGCAGAAAAAAACTGTCAGTTTAATGAAAAACAAAATCTCAAGTCTTTCTAAGAGTGAGGATTTCAAGGCTTTGCTGAATGGTAGAAAAATTTCTAATCCTTATTCTATAATTTTCTTCAAAAAAATTTCTTCAAAGAGCAACAAATTGTTAAATGCCTCTTTTGTTACAAAAAGAAAAATCGGTAATGCAGTTAAAAGAAATCGAATTAAAAGAAGACTACGAAATATCATGAATGATGCGATCAAAACAATAGGTATAAATTTTGATTATTCTTATTTGTTTATTGCCAAAAAAAATATATATGATGCTGAATATAAAATGATAAAAAGTTCAATATTTAAAGATTTAAAGAAAGTACGATAATGAAAACAGTATTAATATATTTAATTAAAATATATAAATTAATTTTATCTCCTATATTAGGTCCAAACTGTAGATATCTGCCAACTTGTTCAGATTATTTTATTGATTGTATAAAAGAATATGGCGTCATTAAAGGTACATTAAAAGGAACTAAAAGAATTTTATCATGCCACCCTTTTGGCGGAGAAGGATATGATCCTGTAAAGAAAGGTAAAAATTAATGGATTTAAAAAATACTTTAGCCGCTGTTTCTTTAAGTGCAGCAATTATAGTACTCTGGGGTTTATTTTTTGCACCAGACCCACAACAAGTTAAAGAAACACAATTAGATAAAGAAAAGAATGAACTTGTTAATAATCAAGACGCTCCAAAATTAATCGAAAATGATGAAATAAAAGTAATTACAAGAGAAAATGCTATTAGCGAAAGTGAAAGAGTTGTTTTTGAAAACAAAAATGTAATTGGATCAATATCTTTAAATGGTGCCATTATTGATGATCTTACATTTAAAAAATATACAACTTCAGTTAATAGCGAACAGAGAGTTACGTTATTAAATCCAAAAGAAATAAAAACTGGATATTATATTGATTCAGGTTGGGCAATTAATAATAATGAAATAAAAACTCCTAATAATAAAACAGTTTGGAATATAGAGGGAAATAAGAAGCTTACTCCTAATAGTCCAGTTAAGCTAACTTGGACCAATAATAATAATATTACTTTTGAAAAAATAATAAAATTAGATGATAAATTTTTATTTAACATTGAACAAAAAATAATCAATAATTCAGAAAAAACTTATAATTTTTATCCTTACGGGCAAGTAATTAGAAACACGGCTCCAGAAGTAACTAATTTCTATATCCTTCATGAAGGTTTGCTTGGTGTATTTGATGGTGAATTAGTTGAAGAAGATTATGATGATATCGAAGAAAAGTCGTTTTCAAAAAATGCTGTTGAAGGATATGTCTCAATTGTTGATAAATATTGGGTAGCAAGCATTATACCAGAAAAAAATAAGTCATTTAGGGCGGATTTTGATTACAAAAATAAATTTAAAGCAAGTTTCATAGAAAACAAGCCAACTATCATTGGTGCTAATGAAACAAAATCAAATAATTTTAAAGTTATAGTTGCTGCAAAAGAGGTGGATATTATTGACGGATATGCAGAAAATCAAAACATAAGTAAATTTGATTTAGTTATCGACTGGGGTTGGTTTTATTGGCTAGTGAAACCCTTGTTCTTTGCAATAGATTACTTCTTTAAATTCTCTGGCAATTTTGGAGTAGCAATTATTTTAATTACAGTTTGTATACGTATTGCATTCTTTCCGCTTGCAAATATGTCTTTTAAATCGATGGCCCGAATGAAGCTTCTTCAGCCCGAGATGGCAAGGCTTAAAGAGTTGCATAAAGAGGATAAAGTTAAACTACAACAAGAAATGATGGCTTTATATCGTAGAGAAAAAGTGAATCCTCTAAGTGGTTGTTTTCCAATTTTACTGCAGATACCATTTTTCTTTGCGATTTATAAAATGCTTTTTGTTACAATTGAGATGAGACATCAGCCTTTCTTTGGTTGGATAAACGACTTAAGTGAGAGGGATCCTACAAGTATATTTAATGCTTTTGGATTATTGCCTTTTGATGTTCCAAATTTTTTAATTATTGGAGCGTGGCCATGTTTAATGGGTCTTACGATGTATCTTCAACAAAAATTAAATCCAGCTCCTCCAGATCCAATACAAGCAAAAATATTTATGTTCTTTCCATTATTTTTAACTGTAATTTTAGCGCCATTTCCTAGTGGGCTGGTAATTTATTGGACATTCAATAATATTTTCACCATGATGCAACAAGTAGTTATCATGAGAAAGACAACTGTTAAAACACAAGTCTAGAAATGGAAATAGAAAAATTGTTACCAGACTATGGTCCATCAATTAATGAAGTAAATAAATACATTGATAAATATAAAAACGATTTAATCGTAGTTAAATGTGGTGGAAGTTGTTTGCTAGAAAAAAATTTATTTGATCAGCTAATTGAAGATATTTCAATTATAAATAAATTAGGTTTGAAAGTGATTGTTGTACATGGTGGTGGAAAAAATATAAAAAAAAAACTTGATGAAGATAAAATAGAAACAAAATTTATTAATGGATTAAGAGTTACCGATGAAAAAACAATTAAAATCGTTGAAGAATCTTTAATTGAACTAAACAATGAAATAATATCTAGGTTAAAAGCTAACAACTGTAAAGGAGTAGAATTTTCTCCAAAACAAAACAATATTATTATAGTTGATCCAATTAACGACGAACTAATGTATGTGGGAAATCCTAAAGAAATTAGTTCAGACCAAATGTTAAAAGCAGTTGAAACAAATAAAGTTCCAATCATTGTTCCAATGGGTAAAGACGTGAAAAATAATAATTATAATATAAATGCAGATACTGCCGCTGGTGCTATTGCAAAAGAAATAAATGCAAGAAGACTAATTTTAATTACCGATGTAGAAGGAGTATTAGATAAAGATAAAAAACTTATATCAGAAATTAATTCTGAAACCGCAAATAATATGATTAATAATGAATCTATTTCGGGTGGAATGATACCAAAAATCAATACATGTATTGATGTTGTGAATAATGGAGTTACTGGAGTAGCTATAGTAGATGGAAGAAAACCACATTCAATCTTATTTGAAATATTTTCTGATAAAGGAGCTGGAACTCTGATAAGAAAATGAAAAATCTTAAGAATATAAAAAATATTGTGTTTGATTGTGATGGTGTTTTATATAAAGATTTAGAGGCTGTTTTTGGTCAAGTAAGTAAAAGAATGACTAATTATATCTCAAATAAATTAAATTTAGATTTAAAAAAAGCAAAAGAACTTCAAACCAGTTATTTTCATAAATATAACACAAGCTTGAATGGACTTATGATTCATCACAATGTTGATCCGATAGATTTTTTAAAGTTTGTACATGATGTAGATTTAAGTTTTTTGAAAAAAAATAAGAATCTTAGAAATGAGTTAATTAATTTAAATTTGAAAAAGTATGTTTTTACAAACGGTAGTAAAGAACATGTGGAAAATATAATTCATCATTTAGGTATCGAAGATTTATTTGATGGTATTTTTGATATAGTGGATGCAGAATATTTTCCTAAGCCAGATCCTAAAAACTACAATTTAATGTTAAAAAAATTTCAAATTGATCCTAAAGAAACATTATATATCGAGGATATAGCAAAAAATTTATCTATAGCAAAAAAATTGGGCACAACTACTGTTTGGTTAATTAATGAAGAGCAATGGGGTAAAAAGGACTCGGACAAAGAATTTATAGATTATAAAATCAAAAATGTTTCTTTATTTTTAAAAGAAATAAGGTTATTAAAAAGTGCATAAAATATGTCTTTAGAAAAAATTATAAATGATGCTTGGAAAAATAAAGATCAAGTTAATCAAAACTCTGACAAATCTATCAAAGATGCAATAAATCAAGTAATTGAAGATTTAGATAGTGGAAAATCAAGAGTAGCTGAAAAAATTAATGGTGAATGGATAACCCATCAACATTTAAAAAAAGCTATTATGTTAAGTTTTAGAATTTATGGAATGGAAACTTTGGCTGGCCCATACTCATCATGGCATGATAAAGCTCACCTACTAAAAGGAAAAACTTCAGGATGGACAAAAAAAGAATTTGAAAATGCTGGATTTAGAATGGTTCCTAATTCTCCTGTAAGAAAAGGATCTTACATTGGAAAAAATGTTGTTTTAATGCCATGTTTTGTAAACATAGGTGCTTACATTGATGAAGGAACGATGATGGACACATTTAGCCGTGCTGGAAGCTCATGCCAGATTGGAAAAAATTGTCATATCTCAGCAGGTTCTGGTGTCGGTGGAGTTTTAGAGCCAGCACAAGCTCTACCAACAATTATTGAGGATAATGTTTTTTTAGGCGCTATGTCTGAAGTAGTTGAAGGAGTTATTGTTGGCGAAGGATCAGTTCTAAGTATGGGTATGTATATTGGTCAATCAACAAAAATAGTAGATAGAAAAACTGGCGAAATTATATATGGAAAAATTCCACCATATTCTGTTGTTGTACCTGGTTCATTGCCAGATAAAAAAAATCCTAATGCTCCTTCATTAAATTGTGCTGTAATAATTAAACAAGTAGATGAAAAAACAAGATCTAAAACTTCAATTAATGATCTTTTGAGAGATTAAAATGAAAATTTATAATGAATTAGAATTAGCTAAAGAGCTAATGAGATTTCAAAGTGTTACACCAATAGATGCTGGTGTAATGAAATTCTTATCAAAAAAACTTTCAGACTTAGGGTTTAAATGTAAAATTTTAGAATTTAAATCAAAAAATACCGAGCCTGTTAAAAATTTATATGCTAGATTGGGTAAATCTAGACCTAATTTTTGCTATGCAGGTCATACGGATGTTGTTCCTCCAGGAAATTTAAGCGATTGGACAGTAAATCCATTTAAACCAACGGTGAAAGGGAAATATCTTATTGGAAGAGGAGCTAATGATATGAAAGCATCAGTTGCATGTTTTATTTCCGCTGTAAGTAAATTTAAAAAAAAATTTGATGGATCAATCAGTTTATTAATTACAGGAGATGAAGAAGGAATAGCAATAAATGGAACAAAAAAAGTTATTGAATATTTAAAAAAGAAAAAAGAAAAAATTGATTTTTGTTTAGTTGGAGAACCAACTTGCGTAAAAAATCTAGGAGATATGATAAAAAATGGAAGAAGAGGAAGTATTACAGGTCATCTGACTGTATCTGGAATTCAAGGGCATGTGGCTTATCCAAATAAAGCAAATAATCCTGCCCCAGTTATGACAAAAATATTAAATCAAATTACAAACATGAAGCTTGATGGTGGTTCAAAAAATTTCCAACCATCAAATTTAGAAATAGTTAGAATGAATATTAAAAATAATGCTGATAATGTCATTCCGCAAGACGCGACAGCAACTTTTAATATTAGATTCAGTGATAAACATTCATCTATAACTTTAAAAAAAAAAATGAATAATATTTTTAAAAAAATTTGTAAAAAAAGTAAGTGTAGTTATAAAATATCTTATTATGTACAAGGAGAATCTTTTTTAACAAAACCCAATAAGACAACAAAAATGATTCAGAATACAATTCAAAAAATAACTCGAATAAAACCAAAGTTATCTACAACTGGTGGAACTTCAGATGCTAGATTTATTAGAAAAATATCTCCATGTTTAGAATTCGGCCTTGTAGGTGCAAGAAAAAAAGGTGGATTGCACAAAGTAGATGAGTCTGTGTCTGTTTCTGATCTAAAAAAATTAACTATTATTTATAAAAAAATTTTAGAAAACTATTTTTAATGAAAACTGCAGTAATTACATCGCAATCATCATTAAATCATAATACTGGCTCTGGACACCCTGAAAGCACTGATAGGGTTAAGTCAATCATCGAAACATTAAAAAAAAATAAAAAATTAATTTGGAAAAATCCAGTTAATTATAACAAAGATATTATAAAACAAACTCATTCACCTATTTACATAGATAATGTTGAAAAATCATTTCCTAAAGAAGGTTTGGTCTTTTTGGATGGTGATACTGTTGTTTCTCCTGGTAGCAAAGATGCAACTTTTGATGCGGTTGGCTCAATAATATCTGCAATTGATGGGATTGAAAATAAGAAGTTTAATGCAGCACACTGTGTAACTCGTCCACCCGGACACCATGCTGAAAAAAGTAAAGCAATGGGTTTCTGTGTTATAAATAATATTGGAGTAGCTGCGAATTATTTAATTTCAAAATATAAATATAAAAAAGTTGCTGTTCTAGATTGGGATTGTCATTGGGGAAATGGAACATATGATATTCTTAAGTCAAATGAGAATGTTTTTTTTTCCAGTTTACATCAATATCCTTATTATCCAGGTGGCGGAACAGAGGATCAAAAAGGTGATCATAATAATGCTCTAAATATTCCACTACCTGCAGGCACAAACTCTAGAGAATATTTTGATGCATATGATCATATGCTTAAAAGATTAAAAGAATTTAGACCTGAATTTATATTAATGTCAGCAGGATTTGATGCTCATAAAGATGACCCTTTGTGTCAATTAAATTTAGAGTCTAAAGACTATTATGAAATAACTAGAAGAGCTTTAGAGACTACAAAAGAATTTTGTAATGGAAAAGTCGTATCTATTCTAGAAGGAGGATATGATTTAAATGCTCTAGCTGAAAGTGCGAATGAACATGTTAACGCACTTTTAGAATTCAATTGAGATTTTTAAAAATTATCATAAATAAGTCTGATGTCTTTATATAAAATAAAAAAATCAAACATTGATAACATAGGCTTAATCGCTGCTAAAGATATAAAAAAAGGAACAAGAATAATTGAATATAAAGGAAAATTAATTTCTAAAAAAGAAAGTGAAGACAATCCTAAATTTGATAATTCAAAAAGAATTTATATTTTTGAAATAAACAAAAGATATGATTTGGATGGAGATTTTCAATTTAATACGGCAAGGCTTATAAATCATGCCTGCAATCCTAATTGTGAAGTAGTTGGTAAAGGATTAAAACTATGGATTGTGTCTATAAAAAATATCAAAAAAGGAGAAGAGCTATCATATGATTATGGATTTTGTTTTGATAAAAATTTTAAGAACTATCCATGTAAATGTAATTCATCAAATTGTTGCGGATATATTGTAAGGAAAGAATCTAGGTGGCGTATTAATAAATTTCTAAATATTAGTAAATAACTTTAGATAAATATAGTCCTCGCGCAGGCGCTGGTGGTGCACAATTTTTTCTATTTTTTGATTTTAAAACTTTTATTAATTCATCAATTTTCCATTTTTTTTCTCCAACACACTTCAAGCAACCAATAATTGATCTCACTTGATTTTTAAGAAAAGACTTTGAACGTAAAACAAAAAAAATTTTTTCATTTTTTTTTGTTATTTTTATTTTTTTTAGAGTTCTAATCGGTGAATTGGCTTGGCAGTTAGAGGACCTAAATGCATTATAATTATGAGTTCCGATTAGTTTTTTTGCCGCTGTTTTTAATATTTTAAGATCTAGTTTAGAACGTAAATGCCAAACTTTATTTTTATCAAGTATCGGTGGTGCGCTACGATTAAGAATTATATATTTATATTCTCTTTCTTTTGCAGAAAATCTTGCATGAAATTTATTATTTTTTTCAATAACTTTTTTAATTGAAATATTTTTTTTATTTAAAAAATAATTTACTGAAGAAAAAAATTTATATTTGTTGAATATGTTATTTTTTACATCAAAATGTGCTGACTGACCTGTTGCATGAACACCGGCGTCTGTTCTACCAGAACCATAAATTTTAATTTTCTCCTTCAATATTTTTGAAAATATTTTTTCAGTTTCTTTTTGAATTGACTTGCCATTTTTTTGAGATTGCCAACCTGCATAATCGGATCCATCGTACTCTAGAATTATCTGATATCTAAACATCTAATAAATTAGTTCCCTTTTTAATTTGAGAACCAGTTAAAAATTCATTAATTTTTTGTGATTTTTTTCCTTCTCTTTGAATTTCTAAAACTTTGATTGAGTTAGTGCCACAACTTATTTCAAGTTCATTTGTTATTACTTTTCCAGGCTTTTCTTCTGAAAAAGATTTTACTGCCTTTAATATTTTATACCTTTCTCCTTGAAATAAAAAATATCCACCAGGATAAGGATATAGTCCATTTATTTTTCCAATAATATTTTCTGCACTATCTTTCCAATCAATTAAACCTTCTATTTTAGATATCTTTTTTGCATATGTTGCTTTTGAATGGTCTTGACATTTAAAACTGACTTCTTTATCAAAAATACTGTCTATTATTTGTGAAATATTTTCCGAAGCTAAAGCAGATAGTTTTTCGCTTAAATTTTTTGCATTTTCATTTTCTGCTATATTTATTTTAAAAATATGAGAAATATCTCCTTCATCTAATTTTTCATTAATTTTCATAACACTAATACCAGTTTCTTTATCCTGACTCATTATTGATCTTTGAATTGGCGCGGCACCTCTCCACTTTGGAAGAATTGATGCATGAATATTAATAAAACCTTCTTTGCTTAATAATAAAAAATCTTTTGGTATTATTTGACCATAAGCAACTACTATTACTAAATCTAAATCTAAATTTTTAATATGCTCGTACTCATATTTATTACCTTTAAGTTGATAAGGTGTTCTAATGTTAAGACTTAATGTTTCTGCTAATAAATTTATTGGAGATTTTTCTATTTTTTGTCCTCTATTCGATTTTTTTGGAGGTTGAGTATAAACAACTGAAATTTCATGTCCATTTTGATAAATATTCTTTAAAATTGGAACAGCAAAATTGGGTGTTCCCATAAAACCAATTTTTCTTTGCATTAACTAAATTACTAAAGCCTTAGAACTTTTTTTATGTTTAGAAAGTTTCTTTATTATGATCGATTTTTTTAATTTTGAAAGATAGTCAATAAATAATATTCCCTCTAGATGGTCCATTTCATGCTGGATGCATGTGGCCAATAATCCATTTGCTTTAAGTATTTTTTTTTCACCATAATAATCTAAATATTCTACTTCGCATGAAGCTGGCCGATCAACCTCAGCAAATTGATTTGGTACTGATAAACATCCTTCTTCGTAGGTGGATAATTCATTATTCTTATTTTTAATTACGGGATTTACAAAATACATTGGATTTTTAGTTTTATCGTCTTTAGAAATATCCATGACAATAATTCTTTTTGGTATTCCAATTTGAATTGCAGCTAGACCTATACCATTTGCGCTGTACATTGTATCTAACATATCATTCATAAGAATTTGTTCTTGTTTTGTAACCTTTTCTACAGTTTTAGATACTTGTCGCAAAATTTTATTTGGTTCTATCAATATTTCTCTTATAGCCATAAAATTATATTGTTTTATACCCTCATTGGTAAAGTTTTTAAAATAATGTTATTTCTTATTTGATCAAGATCTAGTTGATTTAGTGCAATTAATATAAAATTTAAAGTTTCTGAGCCCAGTTCCTCTAATTTATCCTCTCCAATTATTTCAACAAATCTAAGTAAAATAAGGCCTAAATCTCTCTCGTTTATTTTAGCTTGTAAATCAGGAGGTATATTTGCTTTGGAAGAATACCGATCCGTAAATTTTTTTGATATTTTTATACCATCATATTTTAATGACTCTAATAATATTTCATCACTTGTTGTAATAATATACTTTTTATCTTTTAGAATATTCTTTAGTAGATCATTGGCTTCTTTTTCTATATCTGAGATATCCTTATTAACTATAAAATAGTTTAATAATTTAGACTGATGTATAATTTTATTATTAAATTTTATTTTTTTAAATTGAGTTTCTTCATTTATAATATTGTTTTTATAAAATGAAGTGAAATCTGATGTTACCTTTTGTTCATCAATCGTTTTTAAAACTTTAGAAAGTTCAAAATAAAATGCATTTACTAAATCGTCTTTTTCAAACAATTTTTTTAACAATCTCGCTAAGTTTAACTTTTCACTCACTTCACCTGTTAAAAGCATTTTTTGATATATGAGAGCTCTTTGACTTGATTTATCTAGCGTTTTATAATTTTCTTTAGCTAAAAGCAGTTGATTAAAATTAAATTGATACCTTTTATATAAATTAAATAATTGATTTTCATCATAGTTTCTTTCATGTGTTGCTTTTTCAATTAGTCCAATTTTATTAGCATCCTCCAAATCTATATTTTCGACTTTTTCCAAGAGATTGGCTGCTGCAAGATATTTCCAAATATCTTTTGAAGTATTTTCATTTGGCATATAATCAAAATTTACCACTGTTCTATGGGACAAATGTAGTTCCAATAAATCTTTATCTGAAATTTCATTATTGTTCTCAGTTTCAAATCCAATAAGATTAAATATTTTTTTTTCAAAAAAAGAATCGTTTAATCCCATTTCCTTTTTTAGATCAAGTATTAATAATGCTTCTTCGATTTGATTTGAGTTTACCAAACAATAAATTTTTAGTTTTGATGCATAATTATTTTTAACGTTATTAATATAATTAAATATTTCACAACCTTTTTCAATGTTAGCTTCACTAAAATAATAATTTGCAAAATAATTTACTAAATCATCCTTTCCAAAAAAATCTGGATTCTTTTCTATAAATAATTTAATTAAATCTAAATCATTTTTTTTAATTAAAAAATTTTTCTGAAAATTATAAAACTCTTCTTTGGTAATATTTTTGTCAGGAACATTTGAATTTGTTAAAAGAGCTATTTCAAGTATATCAGTTGCATCTTTTGATAAATTTTGTGAAATTACTTTGTTAAGTATTTTTTTTATTTCTTCTCCTTCAGAATTCTTCCACATCTCCATTGATAAATTATTTTCTTCTGGATCATATAATCCATATAATGAAATTTTATCCTCAATGTTATTTTCTTGTAAAACTGTGTTTTGGTTTTTGTTATTTTTTTGGTTGTTTAAGTCATAAATTGATACTGATTGATCTGATTCTTCGACTGACTCTTTTACTTCTTCTTGATTAGATTCATTTTTAGTCTTATCAATGTTCCATATGTCAACTGGTTCATTTGCTGATGAGATAGTAAAAAAACTAAATAATAAAAAAAATAGGTAATTTTTTTTATTTAACAATTTTGAAATTTTCATTTGATATAATTTTTTCAATTTTCTTGTTAGGAGCTGGAAAATCGATAGATCCTAAAGCATAAACAATTCCCACTAAAACTATTATAATAAGAGTTAGTTTGCCCAAAGGGCCAACTAGCTTATTAATTATTGAATTATTATTTTTTCTTTGAAATTCCATAAATGTTTAATTAATTTAGAAATAAGACATATTTATGTTTTTTCAATATTAATAAATGAATAAAAAAAATATAGTATTAATTGGCATGATGGCTGCTGGAAAAACCACCATTGGTTTTAAACTAGCTAAGAAGTTAAATTATAGTTTTTTTGATATTGACACAGAAATTGAAAAACATGAAAATGAAAAAATAATTAATATCTTTAAAAATAAAGATGAAAAATATTTCAGAAAAATTGAAGAAAAAATAACATTAACTTTCTTAGATAAAAATAAAAGTGTGATTTCTATAGGTGGTGGTGCATTTTTAAATGATAACATAAGAAAAAAAATAAAAAAAAATAGTTATTCTTTTTGGTTAAACTGGAAAGTTAAGACTATTTTATATAGGGTATCAAAAAATAAAAGGCGACCCTTGGCTTTAAAGTTAAATAAGAAAGATTTTGTTAACATTTATAAAAAACGTGTAAAATTTTATAAACAATCGGACTTTAAAGTAAATTGTGAAAACAAAAACAAAAATGAAATTATAGGTGATATATCTAAAATAATAGAAAATGAAAATTCTTAAAATTAATACAAAAAGTAAAAACTATAATATTTATATAGGTCATAATATAGTTAATCAAATAAATAAAATAATTAAAAAAGAAAAAATTAATTTTAATAAATCTTTATTAATTGTTGATAAAAATATTCCAAAAAATTTTATCAATAAAATAAATGCAAAAATTAAATGTAAAAAAAAATTAGTTTTTTTGTTTAACTCATATGAAAAAAATAAAAATTTAACTTATATAAATTTCATACTAGAAAAATTATTTAAAAATAATTTTTCAAGAAATGATTTAATTATATGTTTAGGAGGAGGTATTGCTGGAGATGTTTCAGCCTTTTTAGCAAGTATATATAAAAGAGGTTTAAAATTTATTAATATTCCCTCAACACTTCTATCACAAGTAGATTCTTCTATAGGTGGTAAAACTGGCGTTAATAATAAATTTGGTAAAAATTTAATAGGCTCATTTTATCAACCTGACTTAGTAATTTCTGACACAAAATTATTAGAAAGTTTGCCAAAAAGAGAGGTTGTATGTGGGTATGCAGAAATATTTAAACATTCATTAATAAAAAATAAAAAATTATTTTTATTTTTAGATAAAAACTTAAAAAATATTTTAAAATTAAAAAAAAAATATATTGAAAAAGCAATTTTAGAGAGTTGTAAAATAAAAAAACAAATTATTGAAAAAGATGAAAAAGAAAAAAATTTAAGAAAAAGTTTGAACCTAGGTCATACTTTTGGCCATGCCTACGAAGCAACTTTAAATTACTCTAAAAAATTAAATCACGGTGAGGCAGTATTGTATGGTATTTTATCAGCTGCAAAATTTAGCAATAAATTAAATTTTATAAATAAAAAAGATTATCAATTAATTATGTCTCATTTAACAAAATTGGGTTTTGTTAATTTAAATAAGCTCTTTAAAAAAAAAGATATAAATAAAATTATAAGGTTTATGCAAATCGATAAAAAAAATAATTCAAAAAAAATAAATTTAATCACTTTAAACAAGATTGGCAGAGTGAATATTTTAAACCAATTTGATGCTAAAAAAGTTAAAAAATTTATTAACTCAGAATTAATTAAATAGTATCTGTATAGAATGAATATGATCTTTTATTTCATTATTTAAAATTTTATATATTTTTTTTGTTGCTTCTAATTTACTGAATTTTTTGAGCTCATTTGAAAATATTGTTAATTTTAGATGAAACTTTTTTTTATCATGTGAAGAGTGTTTTAAATGAAGATAAGTTTTATCTTCTATAATTACATTTTCAATAAATGAATTTTCTAACAATTTTTTTTTGATATTTTTAATTAGATTATTTATATCCATAGTATAAATAGTATAATTTAAATAATTATGAAAACAATTTGTGAATGGAACAAATGTAAAAATTTAGGAGAGTTTAAAGCTCCAGTTGAAAAAGACAATAGTAAAAAATTTAGAATGCTTTGTTTAAAACATGTAAAAGAGTTTAATAAAAATTGGAATTATTTTTCAGGCATGAATGATCAACAAATCACAGAATTCATGAAGTCTGATATGATTTGGCATAAACCAACCCAAGGCTTCAGTTCATCAGATAATTTCTTCAAAATACTTTGGAACAATGCTTTAAAAGATGAAACTAGTAAATTTAAAAATTTTGAAAATTTAGACCATATGAAAAAATTTAGATTTACCAGTCAAGACTTTCAAGCTTTTACTATTCTCGACATTCCAGCTGGTATTGAATGGAAAAATGTACAAAAAAAATTTAAAAAGCTTGTTAAAAAATTTCACCCTGATATGAATTCGGGAAATAAGAAATTTGAGGAAAAACTTAAAATAATTACATTGGCATACACTCAACTAAAAAATACTTATAGAGGAATAATTGACACCAAATCTTGATCTAACACCTGATATAAAATTGTCTGTAAAGCAAACTTTTGGCATCGATAGTGAAATGGAAGTAGATGCATTTTCTAAAACAAGCTCTCTAGTTCCTGACATTGATAAGGATTATAAATTTGATAGAGAAACCACTTTAGCAATTTTGTCTGGCTTTGCATATAATAAGAAAGTTCTTTTAAGTGGACATATGGGCTGTGGAAAATCTTCTCATATTGCACAAATTGCAGCTAGATTAAATTGGCCATGTTTAAGAATTAATCTAGATTCTCATGTTAGTAGAATTGACTTAATTGGAAAAGATGCAATTGTAATAAAAGATGGTAAGCAAGTTACAGAATTTAAAGAAGGAATCTTGCCTTATGCTTTTCAAAATCCAATAGCATTAGTTTTTGATGAATATGACGCAGGACGTCCAGACGTAATGTTTGTTTTACAAAGAATTTTAGAAAGTGATGGTTATTTTACACTTTTAGATAAAAACAAAGTTGTAAAACAAAATAAATACTTCCGACTTTTTGCTACAGCTAATACTGTAGGTTTGGGAGATACCACCGGTTTATACACTGGTGTACAAAATTTGAATGCTGCTCAACTTGATAGATGGAACATAATAGTGTCATTAAACTATTTGAACATGGAGCAAGAAATGGAAATAGTACTTGCAAAAAATAAAAGTTTTAACAATGCAAAAGGGAAAGAAAAAATTGCAAATATGATAAAGGTTGCAACATTAACAAGAAAAGGATTTGTGGCAGGTGATATATCAACTGTTATGAGCCCAAGAACTGTTTTACATTGGGCGGAAAATTCTGAAATATTTAAAGAAGTTGGTTATGCATTTAGAGTAACATTTTTAAACAAATGTGACGATGTAGAAAAAAATACTATAGCTGAATATTATCAAAGATGTTTTGGTGAAGATTTGCCAGAATCCTTGGTAAATACTCAGATTTGAATGAAAAAAGACGAAAATATTAAAGAAAAATTTAAACAAGCTCTAATTTCTACAGTTAAAGCG
>MDTE01185792.1_pt1 | contig 16837 bp, 19 predicted proteins | sample 811231 | NCBI WGS metagenome assembly MDTE01 (sample SAMN05326651, study PRJNA326480) | marine metagenome | isolation source: seawater | place: Indian Ocean: Red Sea | collected 2010
CCATTTTCATTGTGACCCTCTTCCAAACTCAGCCCCCATCCACACGCCATGGCGAACACCAGGCTCATCGCTGCGGCACCAAGGAGCATCCTCCCATTCGACTGAACGCCCTTGTCCGCCGATCGATTCAACCTACCCCCTGATAAGGCCCATCTCACTCCGAGACAATCCCGCTGCAAAGACTGAAACCGCCAAAGACTTTCTCGATTGGCTTCCGATAGAGAGTTTTGTTTCGCAAACCAAACCCTGATGCCCTTCCCAGGGTAGAGACGCTCCTCAATTCCAGACGCCCTAGCCCCGGCTCGGGCGTTTCCCTAAACACCCTCAGAGCTCATCGCGAGCGTGATGATCGAGATGCTTCCCCAGAGTAGGCTTCCTCTGCCTCGAACGCCGCCCAGCAATCAGCCTCGTCTCACGTTCGCAAAGGATTCCGAAATCGCATTCCTGAAGAGCAGACCATCGTTGGAGAACACCACCAAGCGGGCGCCCTGACGGATCGTACGGATCGCTTGAGCCTCGTTGCCGAACCAGCAACCCGCTGCCACATGCTTGGCATTTGCAGTGTCGATGATCCGCTGCAAGATGGCGATAAAGTCTTTGTGGTCGTATTCGTTGGGAATCCCCATGTTGACCGTCATGTCATTGGGTCCCACGAACACCCCCGCCACTCCGGGGATCGAGCATATCTTGTCAAGGTTCTCAACGCCACGGACGGACTCGATCATCGGGATGAAAATCGTATTCTTACCTCTGTTTTCAACATACTCCCGAGTCGCCTTTGTCGGCCACTCCCCATGCGACAAGACCTTGTCCAATGCGGCCCCCTTCAACGGGCGATACACCGCGGCGGCGGCAAGTGCCTTGCACTCCTCGGGCTCCTCCACGTAGGGAACGACGACTCCATCGTAGGTATCGCAAACCTTGGCAACATCGTCGGGGCTTCGACTGTGCGTTCGCGCGAGACATGCGATTCCCTTCGCGGCAAAGGCGTGCCGCATCGCCAAAAAATCGCCAATGTCGAACGCCGTGTGCTCATCCGATACGATGGCGAAGTCCAGAGTCCCCGCGGGAATCGCATCGACCAGAGCCGGGCTGATCGTGTTCTGAATCAACGTTCCGTAAACCGTCTCGCCTTGAACCAGTTTTTGTTTCAGCAGTTTTGCAGACATCTCTCATTTCCTTATTTCCGGTCGTCGTGCCAACTTTGGCGCGTCAATCGCTTGGGCCTATTCCGACACCTCAACGGCACAGATCGTTCGATCGACGACGCGGCCCTCACCGTGATCCATGCCTCCGGCGGCGAGCGCGGCGGCGTATTCAGGCGTGCCATAAATGCTCGTCGCCCTGCCGATGCTCTCAAAGCCAAGCACCGCCGCAAGTTGGATTTTCTGCTCACCCGCATGCTGGTGCACGACCGGCCCAAAACTCGCGCCGGTGAAAAGCGGCATACTCGCCTCAGCATAGCGAAAGAACGCCGATTCGTTGATTATGACCTGAACATGATTCACCCATAAACCCTGTTTCGCAGTCAAGGTCAGAGGCTCAGCCTCAATACAGCAAACCCGACGATCAACAACGGCGCTCTCGTCATCCAGTGGCCCCATGAGCGCCCGCGCGGCGGCGTAGTCCGGATCATTCCAAAAATCGATCGCCGCTTGAACGCTGTCAAATTCAACAATGGCCGCGTGCGGCACCGGTTTGCCAACCAGGGTCACTGCCACGCTGCCAAACAGCTTGAGCCGGGCACCATACCGATTGTCCCCGCGAAGCAGGGTTTTGCTGGCGGCGGCGTAGGCACCAAAACGCTCGGCGTCCCGTATTTCCACCACGTGGTTGATCCAGTAGCCTTTCATGTGTTTTCCGGCGGATCAGAAGACAGCATCCGATGCAAAGCTGATAAAACGATCCAGGGCCAGACGCCTTGATCTAACCCACCATCCGCGACTCAGAGGGACGCTGGAATTCATGCCATTGGCGCGAGGTCCTTGATGACATCACCACTGACATAACCTGGCTTCACCGTCGCTAACGTCAAGTCGGGCAAGGCCTGGTATTTCTTGAATGTCAGATCACTCACGTCAGGATGCTCGCCCCATTCTTTGAGCAACGGGGATGCCAAAAATGCTTCCAGTGCCCCCTCGTTTTCGAACAAGTATACCCCTCCGTATTCGTTTTCCTCGGGATTGGCCAAAGCAAACTTAATCCCCAAGCCTGGAATCGTACTCCAGATTTTCAGCATCGCTTCATCCTTGGAGAGTTCCACCAGGTCGTTGTCCTCTCTCAAGTCATACTTGTACCTAACAACCAAGATACTTAGTTTCGACAATCGGTCCTTCACAGCTCAATTCCTCTCTTCAAATGGTCTGTATCCTACGATTCGAAGTTCCAACGCACATCGCGATCGAATCCTGGTGAGGAGACGCTCCTCGTCTGTCCCACTCTGGGCTTTTACCAATATCCGGGAGTATTCCAAACACTAATTTTCCGCCCCTTGATCCTCCTCTGGTCTCGATCGTAACCAGCTCGTGTTTCATGATGGGAGCCAGCACGAGGGCAAGGAGAATCCCGTCCCAACCTCGGATTGAAAACGTCGGACGCCAGTTTTCCGGACCAAACGGTGCCATCGGGCTCCCGCCCTTCTGCTGGTTCTCCCTCAAGAACGGGCCGTCTGTTTCCTCGAGGGATTTGAGAACAGGAACGGGATGCGTTAACTTAACCCGTCTCGGATTTTTCTCCGAGCGGTTTTTATGACGTCAGAACATGATTTGATTGTTGTCGGAGCCGGTCTCTCAGGACTCTTGGCCGCGCGACACTTGAAGGAAAGCGTCGAGAACGTGCTGGTTCTTGACAAGGGCCGGGGCGTCGGAGGCCGGCTTTCACGGCGCCGGTTCGACGGGGGGGTCTTTGATCATGGGGCCCAGTACTTCACCGTGTCGGATGCGAGGTTCAGAAACGTTGCGGACGAGCTGATTGCCGCAGGCGTGGTTCGAGTGTGGTCAACGGGCTTTGAGGATGCAGCAGGTCATTTTAAAGACAACGGTGAGCCCCGCTACGTCGGAGTCGACGGGATGAGTGCGGTGGCTCGGTTCCTGGCCCGCGGCCTTCAGGTCAAGACCCAGCACCGGGTCGTCGAGATCACGGGGCGGGATGATGGCTGGAGGATCACAACGAGTGAAGGAGTCCGGTTTCTCTCCCGTGCCTTGTTGCTGACAGCTCCGGTTCCACAGAGTTTGGAACTCCTCATGTCGGGGGGTGTTTACCTCCCCACTGACTCTCTGCAGGCGCTGCAGCGCATCCAATACGCGCGTTGCCTCGCTCTCATGGTGGAACTGGATGGAAAAAGTCGGATTCCGCCTCCGGGAGGAAAATGGCTTTCGGGTGAGCCGATTGCGTGGATCGCGGACAATAATCAGAAGGGGATCTCGGCTGGCAAGACGACCGCGGTGACAATACACGCGGGCCCTCAGTTCAGTCTGAAGCACTGGGATTCGGCCGAAGAGGTCGTCCGTGATCGCTTGTTGTCCGTCGCCGAACCCTTCCTTCCCGGGGCACCGGTCCATTCCCAGCTTCATCGTTGGAAGTTCAGCCTGCCCACCACACTCCACCGGGACCGATTCCTGCTGATCGAACAGCCGGCACCTCTGGTGTTTGCGGGCGATGCTTTTGGGGGACCAAAGGTGGAAGGAGCCGCTCTCTCGGGTCTCTCCGCAGGAACGGCATTGTCGAGATATTTATCGCCCCACTGACCGGTGACCAATCCATGGGAATCTCATCGAACCCGATGAATCCCATTGCCATTTGCGCCGGGCCTTTTTTGGTGAAGATTCCTCACGTGAGAACAACCCTTTTGACACTCGCCGTCTCGATCCTACTGGCACGCTCATCCCCTTCAACCGCACAAGCAGGGGTCCTCACCGATTTCTCCTCGGCGGACACCAAGCTCGTCCGCTGGCAGATTGTCGATGATCGAGTGATGGGGGGCCGCTCCCGAGGCCGATATGTCTTCTCCCCCGAGGGAACACTGGTCTTCAAAGGCAACCTCTCCCTAGAGAACAACGGGGGCTTCTCCTCGGTCCGGTCCGGCTCCGTCGATTTAGATCTCAGTGACAGCGCAGGATTATCCCTGCGCGTCCGAGGCGACGGACGCACCTACCAGTTACGCCTGAACACAACCGCCAGGTTCCGTTCTTGGGACGTTTCTTTCCAGGCAGACTTCGCCACGGTCAAGGACCAGTGGATCGACGTCTTCATTCCCTTCGACCGCTTCACGGCCGGCTTCCGGGGCTGGTCACTGCCTGATGTCGCTTTCGATCCCTCTGCCATTAAGAGAATCGGCCTCCTTCTCGGGGACAAGAAACCTGGCGCCTTCCGGTTGGAGGTTGACTCAATCTCGACCTACCTCACCGAAGCCGCACTCTCCTCGGATTGACTCCTTGTGACGTGCAAAAGTTGGCGAGCGCCCACCCGTTACATTCTGTCCCCTCATCGGTGTTGAGTGACTCCGATCAGGGGATTGTCGTCCATGGCATCGACCTGGCTTGGGGAGATCGCAATCCCGATGGCATCTGCCGACTCGTCGGGACCCCTTCACATGCCAAAGTCGAGTGGCTGTCGCGAACCCTCGGAGACGCCAACCTCGTTTCAACCCTCAAGCCCCAAATCCAAAGGGGTACCCATCTCCTCGCTATCGATGCCCCACTGATCTGCCACAACCCGACCGGATCGAGACCGGTGGATTCAGAGGTTCAGCGCCAGTTCGGTCGCTATCGTTGCGGCGCCTATCCGGTGAATCAACGGCTCTGCCCAAGGCCCCTCCGGACCGCCAAGGCTCTGCAAACCCTCGGCTTTGTCTGCGACTGTCGTCCCCCCTCTCCCAGCGCCCTCCATATGATGGAGGTCTATCCCCACACCGCACTGGTCCGCCGTTTCAGCCTCTCCGAACGCATCCCCTACAAGAAAGGGCCCCTGGACGATCGGCGGCGAGCGTTTTCACGACTTCAAGGCTTGCTGGAAAAATGGTTGGAACAAGAGCGGGTCGACGTCCCCCAGAGGCTTTCCGAACCGCTCGAGGCTCCCTGGACCAAAGGGCGAGAAGACCTAATTGATGCCCTGATTTGTTCGCTGATCGGGTATCATCATTGGAAGTATCAAGGTGTTCGCTCCCAGGTCCTAGGAGAGAGTGATACCGGGTTCCTGGTCACGTTGGCAGAGCGTTGATGACACAACAGCCTTCTCAAAAAAACCACCTGGTCTGGTTCAAGCGAGATCTTCGGATCACCGATCATGCTCCGTTGATGGCAGCCGCCAATCAGGGAGTTGTCCTCGGCCTGTTTCTGTTCGAGCCGGGCCTCATCCAATCCGACGAATACGGCTCCCATCATCATCGGTTCATCTGTGAAGCACTCAGGGAGTTGATCGACCGGTTCCGCTCGCTCGGGGGGCATTTTATCCTGCGCCGAGGTGAGGCCCTCACCGTGCTGGAAACCGTTTACCGAGAATGGCCGTTCCAATCAATTTCAAGTCATGCAGAGACCGGGAACTACTTCACCTACTCACGAGACAAAGCGGTCGCCCTCTGGTGCCGGGAAAATGGAATTGAGTGGAAGGAGTATCGCCAGGATGGTGTGGTTCGGAGGCTTCGTACCCGTGACGGTTGGTCCCGACGCTGGGCAACGACGATGCGTCGTGAGTTCATCGGTGTTCCCCAAAAGCTCGTTTCACCGCAGCACCTTGGATCCGACGGCCTCCTCTCGGTTGAAGATTTGGGATTGGCCTCGAACAGTGTCGAACGGGCTCAGGCGGGTGGCGAAACCCATGGAAATAGATGCCTCGACCGTTTCTTATCCCAACGAAGTGTCCGCTATCGAAGCGACATGTCGAGCCCGCTCACGGGATGGAACGGGTGCAGCCGATTGAGCCCGTATCTCGCCTGGGGCTGTCTTTCATTGAAAACCATCGTGCAGGCAACGGAAAACCGGGTCCTCGAGCTGAAGCGGCTTCAGCAGGAGCGTCAGGCCGTGCCGTCCACTTGGTTACCTTCCCTTCGATCGTTTCAAAGCCGCCTCCGATGGCACTGCCATTTCATGCAAAAACTGGAGGATGAACCCGAACTCGAATTCCAGAATCTCTGTCGAGGATTCGACGGAATGCGAGAGGACGACTTCAACGAGGACTCCTTCAGCGCCTGGTGCCGGGGCCAGACCGGCTATCCAATGGTGGACGCTTGCATGCGCTCACTCAAGCGCACCGGATGGCTTAATTTTCGGATGCGGGCCATGCTGGTTTCCTTCGCGAGCTATCACCTTTGGCTCCACTGGCGACGCCCGGCGGTTTTCCTCGGATATCACTTCTTGGATTTCGAGCCCGGAATCCACTTCAGTCAGGTCCAGATGCAGGCGGGAACGACCGGTATCAACACCATCCGAATCTACTCACCGACGAAGCAGGGGCGTGATCAAGATCCCACGGGTGTGTTTATCCGTCGATGGGTTCCTGAATTGGCCGGGGTTCCCCTCGAGCAGCTCTTCGAACCCCACTTGATGACGATCCAGGAGCAATCGGCCTCGGGCTGTTTCATTGGAAAAGACTACCCCCCTCCCATCGTCGATCACAGCACCGCCTCCCGGGCGGCGCACGCCAAGGTCGCCCGGTTTCGCTCCCTTTCCACTACTAAGGAGGCGGCGCGGAAGGTCTTGGCGAAACACGGAAGCCGTAAGGCAGGGGCCGTTCCCCGCCGACAACATCAACGCCACAAAGGCTGGGCCGAGACGTCACCCGCTTCTCATTGATCGGCAACATGTCGGACCACTTCCTGACGCGCACTCTTCCAGAATGAAAAGAAACCGCCAGAGGCCTTTGGGAAAAAACTCGAGTCCCACTCTCGGCGAACGAGCGTCAAGCCGATTCCCTTTTCCTTGAGCGCCATCCGAATCGTCGCCAGTCCCCCGTTGACGGGGCCTACGAAGGGAGCAAAAGCCATGACGGTTGCCAACCCTTCACGATCCGCCCACTGAGCCAAGGCCGCTGGCAAACTGGTCGTTTCGGCGAACAGAGACCGGCAATTGAAATGAGCCACGGCCCGTTGCACGGAATCCTCAAGGAGGGTGTGAAGCCGTTTCTGACGTTGCCCGCTCAGGCCCATTGCGGCGTAAACACTTCGCGGAACCAAGGCACAAACCCCGTGAAGGGATTGCCTTGAGAGTTCTCCGATCTCTGGACAACTGTCGTCGGGATGGATCCACAGTCCGACGCGCCCCCCAATGCGGGCCTGCCCGTGTTGGAACGCCCTCAGAGGTTCCCGTGCCGGTCGGGCCTCTTCGTCGATGGGGGCCGCTTGGACGAGGTGATCCTGTAATGGCCCGTTTCCGGTCGTCCCGTCCAGCCACTGGGCAGGACAAAAGCGGCGCAGGTTTGATTCCCGAATCAAGTAGGCTTTACCGCGGGTGTGAAGGCCAGCAACCCAGCGCCAACTCAACGTATTACTCGCGGGATCGGCGTCGATCAAATGACGGAAAAAGAAATCCGCACCCCATTCCCAGGGGAGTCGTGCCACATGAATCCAGTAACTCGCCCACCACATTCTGGCGTGGTTGTGCAGGTAGCCGGTTTCAACCAGTTCACAAGTTAACCGATCAATCAGGACCACTCCGGACCGTCCTGCACAGATTCGCTCCGCCAGGGGAGAACGATCAGGGTCACGGTGATTCTTCACCGATTTCAACCTCTGAACATAACGATTCCAAACTGAAGGGTGGTTCTCCATCCAGCCCTTCCAATAGGTGCGCCACAGGACCTCCTGGACAAACTTCTCCACCGCTTGCAACCGGAAACGCTTGAGCGCCGATTCAACGACCTCCGATTCGAGCAACAGACGGTGCCGAATTGCAGGAGATAGTCGTGACACATTCGGGTGTCCCGGAATCACGAAGTTACGCTTTACCCCGTAATCCGGCGCTATCGGGAGAAATTCCTCCAGACGCTTCTTTGCCGTCTCACGGTTGTGGGGGAATGGACTCGGCATGGGCATCCTTGGTGAGCAGTAGAAGGCGGTGTCACCCCTCGCTGGCTCAATTAGCTAAAGCTCGCGAACCCGATCGGGCCGCGGACTCTTGTTGGATGTTATCGCATGACCTTCGCCTCTTCTCCTTGACGTTTTTCTCTCGAGACCTCCCTGAATCTGAACCCTATTTCTCTCCCGACGCCCTTCCCTAACTCTTTAAATATGCTTGATCAAGCCGGCAATTCAAACGTCGGTGAGCCGTGAAATATTTTGTGGAGGGCCCGACCTTTGACAAACGGGTGGACTGCGTCACCTTTTCAGTGTGTGCCGGCAATCCTTTATCTTCCTATGACCCCCTGGACCGCATCACAACCGGGGCGTCAGCCCGGCTAAAATTGGGGATCACCACAGTGGGCACCTGGGTCTTGCTCTCAATCGCCGGCCTCACGCTGCTCTCTTCTCGCCCCGTGGCAGAGATCGCCACGATGGCCGTTGATCTTAGTCGACTGAGCCTCGCTTCGTGGATCACACTCTACCTTCTCGTTCAACTTCCCTTCGATTGGGTCGGAGGTGTCTTATTCGCGCGCCGATTCGACCCCCCCGGGAAGAGGAGGCAACGCTTCTGGAGGAGCTGGCTTCGGGGCGCCCTCGTCCAAGGCTTGTTCTTCTGGGGAGTCGGGTGCGGCTTGATGACGGCGGCCCGATACGGCGGTTTCTTCTTCTCCCTGATGCTGGTCGGTCTTCTGATTTGCTGTTTGATCGGTCTGCAACGATTCATGCTCCACCTGGTTTCCGGTCTGCGCCTAGACGGTGACGGGGGTGAGCGTCGGACTGGCTTGCTCTGGCGGGAATGTGACTGCGAGGAGATCGCTTTTTCCGGCGGGGTCATCGGGTGGTTTGGCCACGAGAGAATCGTGGTGCCAAGGGCCTGGAAAAGGCTTTTGTCCCCTTCCCAATTTCTTCGTTTGATCGACCGCCGGCACCTGCAGATCACCTCGGGCCAACGGTCTCGAGGGGTGTTGGTCGCAGGCGGCTGGATCTGGCTTGGAGCCATCTTGGCGCTCCTGCTCGAGGGGGGTGAGGTGGCTCGCCCACTTGACGTGGTTCGTTTCTCTCTCTGGATGACGTTATGGCAGTTCCTTGGTTTGCTGCTGCTCCCGACCCTCAGTCGAAACGCCACCTTTTCTCTGGACCAGCAGCAAACCCTTCTCGATGGCGGCCCAGGGAATCAAGTCGACTTCATCACCGCCACCTCTCGGCTCACCGAAGGGGAACAGGAGCGGAATCAAATCGTGGAGGCGATCTTCCACCCCCTTCCCAGCGTGACTAACCGGATCAAGGCTCTGGATCAGCATCAGGGCTCTCGGGGCGCCTGGAACGCCAACCGCATGATGTTATACCTAGCCTGGGCATCGCTCGGTCTTCTTTCCCGGGCCGTCCACTGCAATGTCGGTCGTCCACTGCTCTGGATTCTCCCTCCAGTCGATTAGAATCATGATGCCGATTTCTACCGGGGAATAGAATTACCTAGGGTGAGATCCGTCGACATCGAGAAAATCCTCTGTCGATCAAAAACTTACCGTAGTTCACCTCTCTTCCAGCATGAGAGGGAGACGAGGGCCCCTCCGTGCGTGAATTCCAAGCCCATGAGGTTTTTCTTCGCCGAGGCCCGAATCAAGACGCTCAAGGCGCCAACGGACACCCGGACGTGTTGGGCTACGACAAGCCGATGGTCAACGATGGCCATATCCAACTGAGCGATCAACCGGCTTTGGGCATTGAACTTAATGAAGACCTGATCAGACGAACATTTCTCGTTGGGGGAGAAGAAGGGTGGGAATAGGGCCTTCCCACGCCCCTTCATGAAACTCTACGTCTCCGAAAAGTTAACCCCAGGATTCTTTCTCCGCCGATGGCGCGAGGCAGGATCAAAAAAATCACCCCTTGCCCCTTCTTGTCTCTACGACGGCACCTGCTCTTATCAAGGACACCGCCAACCCAATCCCTCTCAACGGGGGGCGGTCACTCCATCTCAACCTAGGCGTTGTTGGGTACACCGAACCCTCTTTTCCTTTGACGAGGATCCCAGAACTCAAGATTCAAGTCCGTCCCGGTTCGGGCGGGATCGCTATCGGCATTGATCGATTCCCCTTTGCGGAATTCACTGTGTCCGTCATTGAATCCCACGTTGCCCCCGCCGTTGTGCCGATTGGGATCAATCCCTTCAAGGACATCGGCTTTTCCCATTCCCGATGTCGGCCACCAGAGGGAACTGCTCCAGTTGCCGCTCTTTTTGGGCATCGTATCCCCGTTGACGAGGTTCATCGATGGAGAGAGTACAGACGACCGTTTGAATTTCTCGGTGGTGCTGATCTTGATCCCCTTGATGGTCAATGTTTGAGGGCTGTGAGGGTAAAGCCCCAAAAAGAAAGCATCATATCCGTAGCCCACCTTATGACCATCAAACTTCCACGTCCACTTGACCCCAAGATCAAGGCGACGCCCTTTCAGAGCCTTGCAGCGGAACATATTCGTCGGACCCGTCCCAGGAGGCACTATCGCCGTGCCCCACCAATCGAGCGCTGTTGAAGAGCTTCGAGGCGTGGACTGGAAATTGTTGCGATGCCCGGGAAAATAATCGTCGTTGTCCTCGGTATACAACTGCATGTATATCCCCATCTGCTTCAGATTGTTCAGACAATGAATCCGCTGACCTTTCTCCTTCGCAACCGAGAGGGCGGGTAGAAGCATTCCGGCAAGAATCGCAATGATTGCGATCACCACCAAGAGCTCGATCAGCGTGAAGGCGGGTAGGCGACGATCTTTCTTCATTCTAAGTGGCTGGTTGACTCCCACCATGCTATCAACCGAACCATTCGTGTCACTTCCTATTTTGATCTCGGCTCCACTCGGTAACCATCCCCTTCTTTCCTACCGCCTTGTCCGCCTCTGCCCTTCGCCCGCACAACCCAAGAGACGTGGTGACAGCAACCGTCTTGATTACCCTCTTCCTCGATTTCCGCTTCCCGACCGCCATGTGAGCGACGCCATACCGGCCGGATACCGAAGAGATGCACCTTGAAACCTCCGAAGTGCTTCCCATCTATTGCTCCCCTTGGCTGAGCCGCCACACCGCTTGGCGTGCGACTCGCCCCGAAAGTGCTTGCTCACGTGCTTCCCTTCGCTAGGCCGCCCTGTCTCGACTCCCCCACTTCTTGGCAATGCTGTTGCTGACCACCTGCCACTTATCTTGCTGCCGGTAAACCGCCTTTTGACGTGCCTCGGAACGTTGAGAGTATTCCTCCGCGTTCACCAGACCCAGGCCCACAATCCCACAAATCACCAGACCGAATACAAATACCACCATTGATAACATTGCTCCTAAACTCCTTCCCGTTTTGAGTTTTCCGCCAACAACACCAGTCGAACCCCGCACCAAAGGGCGAGAATGCTTGGGACCCACAGGCCGACAAAAATGCCCGTCCTTTCATCCACGAGAAACCAAAGACCCACACTGGCCAAAAAGCTCAGAAAGGCCGCCAAGCAAAATGGCAGGTCTGTCTTATTTCCAAATATCATACGCTCTCTTTCATTTCCTGGTTCATTACTGCTGAGGGAAGACGATCATCCTCCAACACGCCCACCATTCCTGGACAAATACTGACTGTCAAATTTCTGTCTATGTTTTGTCCATGAAATGGATTTCTCGAAAAAAATCTTTATGATCCGCTTCCTAGAGTGACTTTGCTCAAAATCCGGTCGCTTTGACCCATTCCTTCAAAGCGGGTCGCGATTCAACTCAAGCGGCCGAATCATCGCTACCGGTCGCGGCATGGATGCGTCCTGGCCTACGGAAGTCCCCCACACCCTCTCACCAGGAGCCCGGTTTGACAGAACAAGGGTAAGCACGAAGATTCCCCCGTGCTCAGGACATTGCCGGACGAGACGAGCAACCCTGAATCAAACTGAACCCGCTTCCCCACAACCTCGCCCACCGCCAACCGGTTCCCTATCCCAATGGATCGCAAGATCAATCCACAGCAGTCAAAACACGATCGCAAACGACCGAGCAATCATGGATGCGTCCGCAACCTGATTGTTATCTTTGGCGACCAACTCAACCGAAATTCGTCTGCCTTTGACGGCTTTCATTCTCTCGAGGACGGAGTGTGGATGGCGGAGTCGGCACTCGAGGCAAAACACGTCCCTTCAACCAAGAGCCGCATCGCCCTCTTCTTGTCGGCGATGCGACACTTCCGCGATGACCTAAGGACAGAGGGGATCCATGTCCTCTACGAACAACTCGACCCCTCCTCCTCTGCGATCGGGCTCCAGGACCTGCTCAAACGTCACCTCAAACAAACCCCCCCAAAGAAAGTCATCTGCGTTCAACCCGGGGAATGGCGGATCCAACAAATGATCATCGATGTCTGTCACGATACCGCCATCGACTTGGAGATCCGGGATGACCGCCACTTCATCTCCTCTCCACACTTCTTTGAATCGTGGGCTCACGGGCGCAAAGAGCTTCGCCTTGAACATTTCTATCACGAACTCCGCAAGCACCACACCATTCTGATGGAGAATGGAAAGAAACCCGTAGGGGGAAAATGGAATTTTGACACCGACAATCGCAAGCCTTTCGGAAGCAAAGGGCCCCCGTCCGTTCCTCCACCTGAAAGGTTCCCCCCCGACGCGACCACTCAGGAAGTTCTGGCATTGGTGGCCCAAGAATTCGGGGATCATCCGGGGGCTCTCGACCACTTCTCCTGGCCGGTCACAACGGGTCAAGCCGAAAGGGCCCTCAAAGACTTCGTTGACCATCGGCTCCGATCCTTTGGGGTGTATCAGGACGCCATGTGGCGCGATGAACCCTTCCTCTACCACAGCCTCCTATCCGCCGCGCTGAATTTAAAGCTTCTTGATCCTCGAAGCGTCCTCCAGGCCGCAGAATCCGCTTATCGTTCAGGAACGGCACCCCTCAACGCCGTGGAGGGATTCGTGCGCCAGATTCTCGGGTGGCGAGAGTTCGTGCGCCATATTTACTGGAGACGCATGCCCACCTATGTCGAGAGCAACGGATTTCAAGCGACAGAACCCCTTCCCCCCTTCTACTGGAATGCCCAGACCCCGCTGACCTGCCTGCGAGCCTCTCTTGACCAAACCCTCAACCGGGGTTACGCACACCACATCCAACGCTTGATGGTCCTCGGGAACTTTTGCATCTTGTTGGGAACGGACCCCAAACAGGTCCATGAATGGTTCCTGGCGGTCTTCGTCGACGCGGTCGAGTGGGTCGAGATGCCGAACGTCCTCGGAATGTCACAATATGCGGACGGCGGCTATATGTCCTCGAAGCCCTACGCCGCCAGCGGGAAGTATATCGCGAGAATGAGCAACTATTGCCGGACTTGTCCCATGAATCCCAACGAATCGGTCGGCTCGAATGCCTGCCCCTTCACGACCCTCTACTGGGATTTTCTGATCCGTCATCGAGATACCCTCCGAGGGAATCACCGGATGGCTCTCCAACTTCAACATCTTGATCGCCTCAAACCTGAGACGATACGAGCCATCAGGGACAGAGCCGACCAAGTCCGCAACGACCCTTCGTGCCACACCCTCTCAAGGATTCCGGAGCCCCGCACCCATCCGCCAATCTGAATAGGCTAGCCCTCAGCATCGCGGACCCGCCTCAATCCGTCGGCCTTGATCGCTCTTGTCGCAAACGACGTGGGGGAAAACACATTCAACAGGGTGGCAGAATCATACCAATCATCCTCATAAAATCCGGTGATCTGGAATCCAGATCGGATCTGTCCCCCAATCAGATCCTCCAGCGTATGGCCAAACTCAAGGGTCTTTCGGTGAGCCTGAGCCTCTTTTCTCTGTTCCCGCGACAATGACTTGAGATCCGAATACGGGAGCGGAAACTTGACTTCCAACCGCCCTCGACGTTGGCCCTCTTCGTGGTCGAATAGAAAGAAAGAAGGATTCATGGAACCGGCTAGAAGGACGCCACCCGGCTTCAGGATCCGACTGCATGCTTCCCACAACGGCACGACATCGGGAATAAATAAACTCGAGGTTGGATTGAACACCAAGTCAAAGCCTCCCGATTCAAACCCCTCCAGATTCGTCATGTCTCCCATGAGCGTCTCGATCACGAGCCCGTTCTCTTCGGCCACCATCCGGTCCTTCTCGAGTTGCTCTTCCGAAAGATCCAGGGAAATCACCCGGGCCCCGGACGCCGCCAAAATGGGTGCTTGCTGTCCCCCTCCCGCCGCGAGGCACAAGACCCGAGCTCCGACCAACTCCGGAAACCAATGCCGAGGCACTGGTTTCTTGGGCGTCAGTCTTACCGTCCAGTCTCCCTTCCGAGCGTCGTCTACTTCCTCCCGTTCCACCGGAATGGACGAGTCGGAGCACTGCCGAGAAGCGAGATTCCAAGCCAGGCGATTCTGCTCTGCAATCGTCGTGTTCATTCGAACTGGCAAACATGACAACCGTCCCCCCCCTTGTCACGAAGATTGCCGCCTGGGCGGCATGCGATGCCCCAAATCGACCTCCCCGAGGTAGCCTCCTGAACGGCCCGCATCGTCGCCACCAACCGGTTCAGCCTGACAAGACAGTCTCCTCCGGCAACAAACGTCTCGCTGAGGAAAACCGTTGGGGGCCTCTAATTGCTTCTAGGGCCGGTTTCTTCGTTCCAGGATCCTCTGAAGCTTGAGTCGTTCGGCCTTGAGAACTGCCGGCGCAAGTTTCTCGGGCTCCACCGTCTGATGCCCGATATCCTCATTCTTGGGAATGGATCGCAGCTTGATGGCTCGATACCACACCGGATCCCCATGATCCTGCAGGAAGAGATGCCCTCCGCGATCGTTCAGATTGGCCCCGCGTTGTCGCAGCATTTCCACGTTGAAAGACCATCGATCTTCGCCGTAGTCAAAGTCGATGACCTTCACGCCATTCAGCCAATGCTGGATCACCGACCCCTTGCAAACGACGCGACCGGAGTTCCATTCTCCGACGGGTTTGGTGGCATCATGGCTGGGTGCCATACAAAAATAAAGCGACGCGGCACTGGTCCGAGGATTCTTTCCATCCGGATGTTCCTGGTTGTGCAAGATTTGGTATTCGTACTGGCCGGGACGATAGTAGATTCCACTATTACTTCGTGAAGCCACCTTCCATTCAAACCGCAATTCAAAATCATCCGGCACTTTCGCCGCCTGGTAGGTCAATGATCCGCCTCGTCCCTGCCGTGTGAGAACACCGTTTTCGATGACCCAGTTTCCTTTTTGAGACCACCCCTGAAAATCGGAGCCATTGAAGATCAGTTCAAACCCCGTTTCCTTTTCTTCAGGACTGAGTTGATTGAAGGCGTTGTCCCCCGTCACGTTCCAGGCGACGAGGACTCCCAAACCGAGAAAACAAATCTTTTTGATCATGACGTTCTAGTGCTTGACTACGACTTTTCTGGAGCCCTTAACCTTAGCGCATGCCCTCCCCTGGCACAAACATAATGCCCCCTTCACCAATTCATCCCTTTCGACTCTTCGACGTCTAAGAGGCAAACGATCTCACTCCATCGTCGATCCAGTAAGTCCGGCGCGCCGCCGGCAACATCCAGGGCATATCGAATCAATCGCGCCCGGCGTTGCATATTGAGTCGTTCCGCACTGATTCGATAAAGGAGTCCTTCAATCAATCGAATCCGTTCCTCGGCCGACCACTTCCCGGGCTTGACATGTCGTCTCAATTACAGGTGCCTCAAGGTTGAAAGAACTTCAATTCATGCGACCCACCGCCCCATCCCGGTGCAGGATTCTGGCGGGGATCACTCCACAGACAAACTCAAGAGCTGCCAAATGGGCATTCTCCGGAATCATCTCCTCTTCGTAACGTCGTGCCGTCCCCATCATCATCGTCGCTCGCTCCGGGGGCCAGTGATCACAAAGGGATTCAACCGTTCTCAGAAATCGCTCTTTTCTTCTCATCATGCCGCATGCTCCTGGTTTTCGTCTTCTCAAATCCGCGGGCAGAACGGCCGCCCCTGGGCTTAGAGCGGCCGACCTGCACTCGCGTCAATGGCGATTCCTTCCCGTCTGGAGGACTGCAAGCCCCTCCGCCCTATCAGCTTTCGGCGTGTTCAAGACATCCCGGAAGGAATCGATACAACGGTTCCATTGAAACAAAGAGGGTTGGACAATTACGGTCCAAGTCGAAAAAGAGAGGCGGGATCGATCCGCGACGGCACCATCAATCCATCACTGGACGGATGCGGACGCCTAGCTCATGCGTGGCCTTGGGGCGGAGCCGTCTCTGATCGGGACCCGCATTGGCGGTTTCGACACAGACCATCTGAAGATAGTCCTCATCGCCGAAATCAGGCATTCTCCGGGCTTTATCGATCCAAGGATTCCAAACAACGGTCGAGCGGCTTCCCCGGGACAACAATTCCATTGGGATTCCCGCCGAGGTTCCGGTGACTTGAACCCGTTCCGGTCCCTCAAGGTAAATCCGGTCCACCTCCCGATCAAACACCACAACACCGATTTGGCGTTTCCGGGCCAGCTGTTCGAGCTGATCCAGGTAATCACAGCCTTCAAGACCTCGAATCTCGACCTGATCAATCCTGTTCACTCCCAGGTAAGTATGCAGCGCACCGGAAAGAGTCACCGGTTGCTCCCCCAGATTTCGTGCCACCAGTGAGATGTCAAGACTCCCATCCAGAATCGAGACGGCGTATGTCAAATGAAAGGGGTGCGGCCAATGGGACTTGAATTGATCACTCGATGAGAGTTCAAAGACCACCTCGATCCCCTCCTCATTCTC
>MDTE01066293.1_pt1 | contig 16835 bp, 13 predicted proteins | sample 811231 | NCBI WGS metagenome assembly MDTE01 (sample SAMN05326651, study PRJNA326480) | marine metagenome | isolation source: seawater | place: Indian Ocean: Red Sea | collected 2010
AATCAATCCCGGCGAGGTGATCCTTAGCCAAATATTTTGACATATCACCGTAACTATGATTTTTAAACTTTTCCCCTCGTCCACCCATGCCGCGTGCATCCATAGAGAAAACAATATATCCATTTTGAGCAAGATATTGGTGCCATACTCTCCCCCACTGATTACGAACAATTTGAGTTCCCGGCATTCCATAACCATGAACTATTACAGGATATCTTTTTGAAGAATCAAACTCAGCAGGGAAAATTATCTTACCATAAAGTTCTACATTCTCATCTCGACTTGGAAAATGTACAATCTCAGGAAATACCCATTCATATTCTAGAAATTGACTGATATCAGTTACTGAAATAGTCTTTACTATTTCACCATTTGGGGTACTTTTTAATAATATTTTTTTTGGAATAGTTGTGCTTGAAAATGTATCAATAAAATATTTACCATTAGCCAAAAATTGAATATTATGGGTCCCATCTTCTCTCGTGATTAGATTCAATCCTGTACCATCAAAGTTTATAGAATAAAGGCCTGAATCAAAAACAGATTTCTTATTTGCAATAAAATAGATGAGCTTATTATCTTCATCTATATGTTCAATTGATAAGACTTCCCAGTCTCCTTTTGTTATTTCCCAAGTTTTACTTCCAGAGTGTTTTGATAAATATATATGCTTATATCCAGACTGTTCTGATAGCCAAATAATTTTCCCATCTCTAAGAAAATATATTTGACCATGATTATCGACCCATCCCTTATCATCAGTTTCTCTTAAAATCTCTTTAGACTTACCATTGATTTTTCTAGCGACCCTGAGGCTCCAACTTTTTTGATTTCGTTCCATTTTTAAAAATGCTAGACGCTCACTATTTATCCATTTCACCCATGGAAAATAAAAGTCACCTTCAATTCCTAAATCAATCCACTTTCTTCCACTACTTTTTATATCAAGTATACCTATTCTAATTTTAGGGTTTTGTTCTCCTACCTTTGGGTACCTCAACTTTTTAACATCTGGATAGAAGCTCAGTTGATCAATCATCAAATATTCAGGAACCATAGATTGATTTTCTTCAAAAAATGCTATTGATCTACTATCAGGAGACCATCTATATCCATCATACCCAGATAATTCTTCTTCATACAGCCAGCCAAAGTGACCATTCAAAATAATTTCTGAACCAGAGCTTGTTATCCTTTTTTCCTTTTGTTTTTTAATATCATAAATATATAGATCATTATCTTGCCTTACATAGGCAACATATTTACCATTTGGAGAAAATTTGACATTTCTTAGGTATGAATTTTTATCGGTCAAAGGGCTTATGGTCTTTTTTAATATATCATATATATAGTAGCTAGCAAAAAAGGAATGTCTCCATATTTTTTGTTTTTCTGTAATTAATAATAATTTGTCATCAGTCTGGGATAAAATAATATCATCGATATTAATATAATTATTATTGAAATTAAGTTCTGAACTGTCTAAAACCATAATAGAGTCCATACTTGGAAGAAAAACTTTAAACCATGAACTTTTATTTTTACCATTGCCTTTTGTTAGAAAAGCCTGATCATTATTGTATGAAATAACTTTGTTTATAGAGGCTATTTGAAACGGGGATTTTACTATTACATCATCAGAAGTGAGCCAGACTGATTGAAGTTTTTCAACGGAAAGGAAAAAAAATAGAATAATCAAATTCATATTAAAGTTCTTTCTTAACTGACTCTAAAAATGAAACCATCATTTTAAAGTTAATTCTATTCGTATTTACATTTCGTGGACTTGGGTGATAGCATCCATAAAGTCTATTACCATTTGGCAGGGTGTAACCTTTTCCATGCTTAAATGAATAATCTTTCATTTTTATCTCATAAAATTTTGAAATAAATCTTAAATAAGAATCATAGCCTATCTTCCCTAAACCTATTACCACCTTAAGATTAGATAAAAACTGTAACTCCTTTGCTAAAAAATTTGAGCAATTATTTTTCTCCTCAGCAGTTGGTTTATCACCTGGGGGAACACACTTTAGTGATACGGTCATATATGCATTTAATTTAAGGCCATCTTTACGATTATCTGAGTTTGGTTGATTTGAAAACCCTGTATGATATAAGCATTTAAATAAAAACTCAGCAGATTTATCACCAGTAAACACTCTTCCAGTGCGATTACCGCCATGAGCCGCTGGTGCAAGCCCAATAATTAGCAAGGAACTACTCCTATCACCAAAACCAGTTACAGGTTTTCCCCAATAATCCCAATCAAGAAATGATTTTCTTTTTTCTCTAGCAATCTTTTCTCGAAATTCAACTAATCGACTACACTTGGTACATGAAATAATTTCTGTATTTAGAACATCAAGATTCATTTGGTGATAATAATATTTTTCCTATATTTTTTCTTTTAGCGATATATATGTGTGCATCAGATGCTTTAGATAAAGGAAAGATCTTATCTATCTTTGGATTTATTATTTTATTATCTAGCATGGACAATATCTCACTGGAATATGCTTTAACTAAGTCCTTTCTATATTTGATTAAGCCAAGATGAAAACCGTATACCGTTTTATTTTTTCGCATCAATTCCAAAGGACTAAACTTGGGCATAGCTAAATACTGTGGAATGATTTTAAATAAATTCTTCTTATTTGATAAAGCAGCAGATGAAAAACCATAGGTGCCTAATCTTCCAAACTCAGATAAGCAACTATAACTTTCATTTAATTGCTTTCCACCTAGTGGATCTAGAATTACATCTGCTCCTCTACCATCAGTAATTTCTAAAACCTGATCCTTGAAATTATTTTTTCGATAATCAATAAGTTCAATATTTCCAAATTTTCTTATTTCATCAAATTTGCCTGATGATGCTGTTCCAATAATTTTTGCACCCAAAAATTTAGCTATTTGCATTGCAGCTATTCCTACACCACCTCCAATGCCATGAATGAGTATCCATTCCCCATTTTTGACATTAGCCTGATGAACAATCATAAAATATGCGGTTAAGTAATTTACAGGAATTGCAGCGGCTATATCAGAATATTTTTGGTCAATTAAAAATAACTGATCTTCATTAATATTAACATAAGTAGAATATCCGCCTGATTTACATAAGCCAATTACCGTTTTCCCAATTAAAGATGGAGATGCATTTTCCCCTATATCTTCAACAACTCCGGATACTTCCATACCTAAAACATAAGGCGGCTTAAGTCTAGTTGTATAAAGACCCTGTCTGCTCATAATATCAGCAAAATTTATCCCAGAGTATTCAATCTTAACTAATACCTCTTTATTATTTGGCGCTTTCAAAGAATTTTCTTTATAAATGAGGTTTTCAGGACCACCATGACCATTTAAAAAAGCCGAAAAACATTTTACCATATTTAACCAATCTATTCTAACTAACTAGAATACAATATTTCATTAATGATTGTAATATTAGAAAATACGAATTTCTTGTTCATTGTTTCATCTTATACCATTACATAAATTTGCCAGCTATTTTATTTATATAAAAATAAGTTTATGAGAAAAGGGTAATAAAATGGGACTTATGACAACAATGCGAAAACGCATGCATATTGTATTGTGGGGACTATTATTCATGTTCTTACTTAGTATGACCATTGGAGGTCTTGTTGGGGGCGCAGATATAGTTGGGCACCTACTAGGTAGAGTTAATCCAGCTACTACAATCGCTAGAATAAATGATCGCGATATATCACCAGATTTGTACCAAAATCTCGTTAATCAAGAAATAGAAAAAGTTCGATCAACTGGACAGGAATTAAAAGATTTTCACTATCAACGCGCTAGAAACACAGCATGGGAAAACCTTTTACAAGAAGTTCTTGTATCGCAGGAAGTTGATCGTCTTAACTTAACCGCTTCAGATGAAGAAGTTTTGTTTCATTTAGAAAATGAACCACCCTCTTTTCTTCAACAAAATCCATCTTTCCAAAGCGATGGTAATTTTGACCAAGAAAAATATATGAAAGCTTTGGCCAACCCTGAAGGTGATGAGTGGATCCCCATTGAATCCTTTTTAAAAAATACCTATATCCCAAATTTTAAGTTGCAACAATTTTTAGATCAAAGTATTGTAATTAAAGAAAGCGATATACGAACTGAATTTAAAAAACGTAATCTAGAATTCACTATTAATGCTATCCATATAACTAATAATGCTGTTAGATCTAAAGTTTCAGACCCTTCAGATGAAGATCTTCTTATCGAATATAATAAATCAAAAAACGACTTTAAGCATGAAGAATTAAGGAATATTGAATATTGTTTTTGGAAAAAAGAGCCTTCAAAAGGCGATTCTATAAAAGCTGAATCCTTTGCAAAAGAAATAGCTGAAAAAGCAAGGAAAGGAGATGATTTTTCTAATCTAGCAAATGAATTTTCGCAAGATCCAGGTAATCAAAATAGCAATAATGGTGGTGACTTAGGGTGGTTTAAGCGAGGAAGAATGGTCAAACCATTTGAAGATGCTGCTTTCGCATCTAACAAGGGAACTATAACAAACCCAATTAAATCTAGATTCGGTTATCATATCATATATGTTCGTGATAAAAAAACTAATAAAGACGGAGATGAGGAGATTTTAGCATCTCATATTTTGCTTAAAATTGAAACATCTGCCACAACTCTGTCAAATCTAAAACGTGAAGCCACTTTGTTTAGCTATGATGCTCAAGATATAGGTTTTAATACAACAGCAGATAGTAATAAAATTGAAATTTATGAACAGAAAAAGCTGAAGGAAGATTCATTCTCAATTAATACATTAGGATCATTTAGAAATGCAGTCCGATTCGCATTTCAAAATGAAATAAATTCAGTTTCATCTATAATGGAAAATGATTCTTATTTCGCAGTTTTTAAGGTAGACTCAATTATACCACCAGGTATCACTTCATTTGATGATGTAAAATCTCAACTTTTAACTAAAATTAGGAGAAAACTAGAAAAAGAAGCGACTCTACAAAAGGCAAATAATCTTTTAATTGAAATAACAGCAGATGGTGAAAGTATAGGTAAAGCAAAAGTAGATAAAGAAATAAATGTTATAGAAAATGAAACAAAAACCTTGTCTCAAGGATTTTCTTCAATAGGAAGGAGTAATTTTGTAAATGGAGCGCTCCTATCTGGTTACCCAGGAGAAATTATAGGTCCTTTAGAAACAACAAGAGGTCACACACTGCTTGAGATTATTGAAGTTTCACCTTTTGACAGCACTGAGTTTATTGTTCAAAGAGAGACCCTCAAAAAGAACTTATTTAATCAAAAGCAGAGGCAGGTATTCGAATCTTGGTTAGATAATTTAAAATCAAAGGCCTCAATCACAGATAATAGAAAATATTACTATTAATCATTAATACAATTTTTAATACAGTTTAATAGAAATTGAGGCGCTCTTGTGGGAAGACCATCACTTTTTAGAAAAGCATGGAGAGTATAGCCTTTAGCAATAAATGTGTTTCTTTTTGAATCTCTAACAAAATAAACAATCTCTAGCTTGGTTTTTGGAATCTCCTTAATTCTACTCTCTATTACTAAACTATCTTCAAGTTTAGCAGCTTTTTTATACTCACAATGTGATACAATTACAGGAATATAAATTCCATAATCTTCAATTGCGGTCACATTTAAACCAATTGATGAAAGCAATTCCGTTCTCGCTTCTTCAAAAAATTCTAAATATCTAGAATAGTATACGATTCCCATTTGATCTACATCTTTATAATAAATTTTAATCCGATGCTTATGGGATATCAACCTTACTCCTTAAAAAATCCTAATTTATCATATTTTTCAATCCTCTTATCAAGATAATTTTTCTCTTTTTTCTGATCAAAATCATTAAGTGTTTTTAGGATTATTTCTTTTAAATTTTTGGCTGTACTACCGAAATCCCTGTGAGCACCTCCGTTTGGTTCAGATATAATTTCATCACAGATTTCTATGTTTTTTAAATCTTTTGGTGCTAGCATTAGAGATTCAGCAGCCTCACTAGCTTTCTTAGCATCACGGTACAAAATTGAAGCGCAGCCTTCTGGACTGATTACTGAATACCATGTATTTTCTAACATGTAAAACCTATCACAAAGACCTATTCCTAAAGCACCGCCGCTTGCACCTTCACCTATAATAACACTAATGATATTGGTCTTTAGTTTTGCCATTTCCATCAAATTTTTAGCTATTGCTTCACCCTGCCCCCTTTCCTCTGCACCAATTCCAGGATAAGCGCCTATTGTATCAATCAGAGTGACGATGGGTAGATTAAACTTTTCTCCTAGTTTCATAACTCTAATTGCCTTACGATATCCTTCTGGTCTCATCATACCAAAATTCCGATAGAGATTTTCTTTAGTTGTTCTTCCTTTCTGTTGACCAATCCATACAACTTTTCTATCACCAATCGTTCCAATTCCAGAAACAATTGCTGGGTCATCACCAAAATATCTATCCCCATGAAGTTCAATAAAATCATTGGAAAAATGGTTTATATAATCCAAAGAGAAGGGTCTTTCAGGATGTCGCGCCAGTTGAACACGTTGCCATCTAGAAAGACTCATAGAAAGCGTATCTATTATATTCGTTCTTTCTTTATTGAGAATTGCAATCTGGTTTAAAGATTCTGGTGTGGATTCGGCAGTGGATTCTATTTGCTGAATCCGCTGATCGATTTCCTCAATTGGTTTCTCAAATTCAAGATAATATTTTTGCAAAGCCATTATTTTGTCTATTAACTAAATATAGGTCAAATATTTAGTAGCAGAATTTTAAACAAAAATTAAAAATTAAATTCAATTTATTTTATTTATCTTTTCAGCAAATAAATAGAAGTTGAAATAAGCAATTTAATTATCATTATAAAAGCATATAATAAATTAAAAATTTTTGAATAATTATTTGATAAATGCTTTTTATATAAATAGTAATAACTTCTGTGCCATTCAAACAATGAAAGAATTGGAAAAGTTTTTGAACCGCCTTTTCCAGTAAAATGTGTTATTTTTGAAGCTGGGTTATATAATATTTTCCAGTTCGCTTTTTTTGCTCTAAAACAGAAATCGCTATCTTCTTGGTAAGCAAAAAATTTTTCATCTAACATACCAATTTGATCAATAACTTCTCTCTTTATCAACATACAACTACCAGAAACAGCATCTACCTCACAGATTGTATTTTCATCTAAATGTTCGAGCCTATATTTTGTAAAAAATGTATTCTCTGATAACAGTCTACTTAAACCTAAAAAGTATGATATAGTTGCCCATGGAGTAGGTACTCCTCTTCTACTTGATTTTTGAAAATCACCGTTACCATCTATAATTTTTGGAATACATATGCCAACATCTTGATTCTTTTCCATATACTCTATTTGTATACTAATTGAATTGGCATCTAATTCCGTGTCTGGATTAAGCTGAAGTATATAATCACCCTTAGCTATAGAGATAGCCTGGTTCATCGGAATAGTATAGCCCAGATTTTTATTATTTTTTAGATAAACTACATTTGGATAACATTCTTTAATTAAATCAACTGTGCCATCATTAGAAGCATTGTCGATGATAATTATTTCAAAATTCAGGGACCCAAATGCTTTTGGCAAACTATCAAGGCATCGCTTTAAATATTTGCGAGTATTAAGTGTTACGATACAAACTGAAATCAAATAATTAAGATCCTAGAATAAAATTTAAATAAGTCCGAAGATTTTTCTTATTCTTAGAACCCATACCATCCATATTGCCTCATTCATTATAGCGCCCGACATTTTTGACTCTCCAATAGTTCTATCTATAAAAATTATAGGTTCTTCTACGATATTAAAACCTTTGGACCAAGTCCTGAAATTCATTTCAATCTGAAAAGAATATCCTTGAGAACGAATATCATCTAATTCAACTTTTTCTAAAACTTCACTTTTCCAAGCTTTAAAACCCCCAGTGCTATCTTTAATATGCATTCCCGTTACCAATCTAGAATATAAATTAGCATAGTAACTCAGAAGCAATCTTCTTATTGGCCAATTAACCACACTTACACCGGAAGTATACCTACTTCCAATAACCAAATCATTATCATCTAATCTTTTAATAAGTCTAGGTATATCTTCTGGATTATGCGATAAATCTGCGTCAATTTGAACAATTATATCATAATCATTCTTTAAGGCCCACTTAAATCCATGAATATAGGCAGTACCTAGGCCTGTTTTTTTATCACGCTCGGCGATATGTAGATTTTCATATTCCTTTTGCAATTCTTTAACAATTTTACCAGTCCCATCTGGCGAATTATCATCAACAACTAAAAGGTTATAACGCGGATCAAGCTTGAGAACCTTTTCTACCAAGGTAACAATATTTTTACTTTCATTATATGTTGGGGTAATTATTAAAATTTTCATTTACAAATTCTATTTTTAATAATTAATAAACTATCATCTAATTTTTTTGGATTAAGTTTAATTTTTTTCGATAAAAATTTATTGTTTAACCCTGACTTTAACGGCCTATTTGCTTCTTGCTTCAAGTCACTTGTTGAAATCGGACTAATTAGTTTTGAATCTAAATTAAAAGATTTTGCTATTTTTAACGCAAACTCATATCTGTTTAAGATATCTTTATCTGCCCAATGAACGACACCACTGAGCCTTTTTTCTAATGATTTAAAAATAGCCATTGCTAAAGATTCAGCCCAGGTTGGATTATTAATCTGATCATTAACTACGTTAATTTCTTTTTTGTTTTGAAGTGATTCAATAACCCAATTAAGAAAACTTGCGTTACTATTAATGCTGTAATCATAAATAACATTTGATCTAATAATTAAATTATCTCCGCTTTTACTAAGGACTAATTTTTCTCCCTCCAATTTAGTAGCCCCGTATACATTTATCGGACTTACTGGACTGTTTTCATTGTATGGACCGTTTTCCCCATTAAAAACATAATCAGTAGATATATATACAAAATATCCATCAAAATTATCACAAAAGTTACCTGTCCCTATTACATTGATTTCTTCAGCTTTTTTTGGATTTTTCTCACAGCCGTCAACATCAGTCATAGCTGCTAAGTGTATAATTACATCTATATCAAACGCATTAAACATTTCATTAATTGAATGTTTATTTCTAACATCAAGTGAAATTCCGGCCTCTCCATCTGGTATTCTCAAAGAAGATAAAATAAGATTAAATTTATTATTATTTTTATAGAGTCTCCTAATTGCAGTACCAACTTGACCATAAGCCCCTGTAATTAAAATATTTTTCATCGTTCTATGAATTGGAAAGTTTTAGCTATCATATCCATTTGTCTCATGTATAATGATTTATTATTACCCGGATGATATATTAACATATTTATATGATAAGTTAGATTCTTTCTTTCATTATAAAAAAGATATGAACGAAATGGCCCGCCTTTCGATTCATTTTTATTAATAGATTCCCATATACCATCGCTATACCATGCACTATAACCAAGAAAATTTGTTTTTTTTAATTTAAACTTATAATCATTAAATCTAATATTTTTATAATATCTATTAGGCATATCCCAAATATATCTCCCTGCGATTAATTCATCTCCAATGTGCGACCCACCTGACCAACTAACACTTATCCATTGAAATGGCATCTCTTTTCCTAACCATACAAATCCTGAATCAGTTGAATTTTTTATCACCTCCCATCCCCATGGTATAGAAATTAGCCAATCATTTTTTCCCAAAATTGAATTTTCAACTTTATTATAATTTTCATTATCAATTATAAATTTTTTCTGTCGAACCTCATATTGATCTAGAAAAAGCCCTTTAAGCTGATCTTTTTTTTCAGAAATTGACCGTTTTACATGATCAAATGATAAACCATTAACAACCATAAAAATTTGATTTCTAGCGTGCACATTTTTTGATAAATAGATTGGATCTTGATCATAATTAATAAAATATTGATTTTCAGGCAAAAGTTTTTGAATTAATCTTGATGCTTTATTATCATTTTTTTGATTTAAAGACGCTATAATAATATAGGCTTGATTTTTTAATTCAAGATATGTTTCAGGAGATGAAAACTTCAAAAAATAATAAGGCTCAGGTTCTGGAGTGTAGATTGTATCATTAAAAACGATACTTAATAACTTTTTTATATCTCTTTCTTCTGATTTAGAACATATTATTCTAATTTCATTGTCTGGTCCAAGAGCCTCCCTCTTGCTACTACAAGAAAGAAAAAAGATAATTAAAATAATTTTTATAAATAACATTCCAGTAGTTGTTTTTTTAATCTAACAATACAAAAATAATCATTTTTTAAAATCTTGAAATATATTTTATATGTACTTTACCATTCGAGATCCCTTGCTCGATTGGAATAGCATATTCTATTTTAATAACAGATTCCTTGTTCGATTGAATTATCCCTATACCTATGCTCGTTTTATTATAATTTATTTCTTGCGCTATAGTAAAGCCGTGATCAATAAAAAAACTGGATCTTAATTGATTTATTTTATCAAAACCAAAATCAAGTGATATTGTTTGATAATTGCTAGTAGAAAATTGATTTTCTTGGAATCCTCTTAGTGTTGTAGATCCTCCAAAAAATACGTATCGTGTTTTTGGAATAGGTTTTTCGGACCACAAGTATCTATTTTTAGCTGAAAGTTTAAGAATATAGTAATCAAATATTGGAAAATAATATTCAAAGTCTAATTCTTTTTCTATGAAATTTGTTTTACTATCAATGCTTTTATTTATTTTCAGTTCATAATGATAACCATTTCTTGGGAGAATACGACTATCTAGTGATTTATTTTCTAATGCAAAAGTAAGTGATTTGTTTTTATCAATTTCATAACCTAGAGAGTTTCCATATTTTGTTGGCGATGTCATTTCATTTTTGTATCCAATACCAAAATTATTAATATATGGTAAATAGTAATGTATTCTTATTTCGTGTTCATTGAGGCTATATAAATTTTGGAAAAACTCACGTTGATATTTCCAGTAAAAACCAAAATTAAATATAGGCAAATGAGGTTCTTTAAGTTCTAAAGAAATTTTCTGAGAAAGTGAGTCTATTTTTTTCCAATATAGTTGATACGAACCTGCCTGTTTAAAAATATTTTCAACATGAATATCTATCTCACCATTTAGGTTTATTCCTCCCTCATTGCTATTTCCTAATCCCAAAATTCCTGAGAAATAATTCTCAAATATTGGATCAATAAAAATATAACCACCAAATATATTTTCCCCGACTAAACCATATTCTGCTTCTAAAGGTTTATTTAAGAAATTATATCTTCTAAATAATTTTTCAGACTCTTTTTCAAAATTATTTCCAATTGGAATGTTGATTAAAGATTTGTTTATATTTTTTAGAATACTTTGACTTATTGGCTTAGAACTTTTTACAATTAATGTATCCAGATAGCTCCTCATATAAGATTTTCTATATTCAAGAAATGAAGATTTTTTATTAAAATTTACAAGTTCAAAATATCCTGTTGGATTTTTATCATCTGATAATTTATCAAGTAAAAATTTATTTATATCGGTACTATCACTTACCCCGACTTTAATTAAATCACTATCGTAACAAAATATAATCGAAGAAATTAGAATTAAATATTTAAAAATTTGCACGAACTTCCGCATTTACTGTGATTAAATTTTTATACCTGTTATCATCAATTACATTTAAAGATAGTATTAAAGAGACCAAATTATTTATATACATCTGAGCTCTTGTATTGCTCTTAATATTTATTCCTGTTGTGAGACCCTTAAATATTTCAGGTGGCAAAGATTGATTATTGTAACTATCAGAAACATTAAAAATTTCAAAAGTGGTTTCAATCCTACCTGATTTCTTTAGAAAAAGTTTAGATTTGAAAGAAAATCCATTTACAAATGATTTAAAGGGATTATTATAGAATTCTCCTTTATCCTCACCAAGTGAAACCGAAAAATCAAAATTAAAAATACTATTTTTGTGATATAATAAATGGAATTCTTGCCACCAACCCAATACATTTCTGTTTCTAAATTCAGATATAGTTGATTTTATATAATTTTCTCTGTATTTGCTTCTTGATTTAAGTGTAAAACTTTTATTTTTGTAGGGATTTATATCAATACCAGATTCTATAAAATTTTCAAGATCCACTCCTCTTGGGTCTTTGCCATTGTAGGAATTGATTTCTTCCAACCAGAATAACAATCTATTATATCCGTAATAATTAAATTCAAATCTATTAAAAATCTTTGTGAAATTCTTTTCTAGTCTTTCTCTAGAAAAGTTGGATACGTCTTTTCGGTTAAAGGATTCTCCCTGGTGGTTTATTTTTAGATCAGAACTAACTAATAATTTCAAATCACTTTTTTTACCAAAATCATATATTAACCGATTATGGCCTTCCAATTTAATTTCCTGATTTTTTTCACCATTGTTAATCAGATAAGCTACATATGAACCATTATTATCCGGGACATATGTATTAAATGCGGCTTCATAACGATATTGACCAAGGCCTACCCCAATAGAATCATAGACAATTAGCCGATTATCAGTATTTGTTTTTTCACTTTTTAATAAAAAATCTAATCCTAATGGTGAATAATGATCCCTATAGATTAGTTTAATTGTAGATAAAAAATAATTTAAGTCAGCTTTATCTTCTTCATAAGTTTTAATTCGCCTTTTCAATACAATATCTTTTCTCCAGCTGCTTTGTGAATTAGTGCGGTAATTTAAAGATGCTATAATATCCCTAGAATGATTGCCCCATACTATTTTTGAACTATCAACATTATTTTTTTTCTCCCTTAATTCTAAAGAAGTTAACCAATCATTTATCTCAGTCTTGGAACGGATCCCTATCGAAGTATGATTGTACTTATTTATCATTGGATTATATTCATTTAAAATGTGGATAAAAGGAGTGATTTTTGAAGTTGTAAAATTAATTTTACTCTCCAATCTTTGAAACCTGCCATCAGGTTTAAAAATCCTTGAAATATCTATGAATGAATCCTTTATTTTATTTATATCAACATTATGTTTAAATCTAAATCCATTCATCACATTATTTTTGTATCTAAGATTTGAATTCTCGAAAGTTGAATTACCAAATTGAGGTATGAAAACATTTAGTTTCGCTTTAGTATTCTTTACTCCATTGTAGATTATTTCCGATTCTTTCCAAAAATTTTGATTCTCAATCGCTGTCCTTTTATCAAATGATATGTAATTATCATCCTTTAATTCATTTTGCAGGCTAAACTGTACTTTAGCTTTTCCAATATAAACCGAATCCCCTTTTATAGAGAAATTATATGCGGTACCTATTTGAGATAAATTCTTGAAATTTGATAGTATATTATTATCAAATTTTGAACCAGAGAAATATCCGTCAAAAATGATATTATTATTCAATTGCCTCTTTATCCCAAAAAATCCAAATTTGTGGTTTTTTGGCGCTTCTATATATTTATATGGACTGTATAAGATTTCAATTGTCTTTCTATCTTCTGGTTGCTCATACTGATAGTATATCATACCTTTTAGTGATACTTTTCTCGAGTAACTCCCAAATTGATCATATGAAAATGAAACATCATATCTTGTAGAATCAATAATTTGTTTTTCTGGGTCATAGGTGAAAACCGAATCTATTAAAATGTAATCCCCATCTATACTAATTGCACTGGTATTAATTTTCTTTCTACCAGCGTTTGTATTTTTAAATGTATTTACGAAAGAATAAGGATTCTTATTGTTAGTTCCATTTTCAATTTGATCTTTATCTCTATATAAACCAAATGAAATGATATTTTCGTTTATTGACCTTTTTAATGATGCACCTAAAAAGCCCTTACTATAATCATTATCGATGTATTGATATTCAACAAAAATATCTAAATCATCTCGGAGCAATATATTTGAAGTAAAATATATTTCCGATAATGAATAGTCAATAGTGTAATCATTTAGATATCCTCTTGTAATTTTTTCCCCATCAATCCATACTGTTTCAGATCCAGAAAGAATAATTATTTCTCTTTCTCCATTTTTACCAAGAAGTTTATATGGGCCCTGGTCTCCATCTCTTCCTTTTAATAAAATAGTATGATATAATCCTCTTGAGCTAGCATATACTGAAGACCCTTTCCAATTATTAAAATCAAAATTATTTTTTATTCCTGTCAATTTTCTATCAATAATATGCTTGCTATCATATGTGTTTCTGAATATGATATTCCCAGCACTAATACTATAGTTCGAACTTGATATATTTAAATATATTTGATCAAACTCTTGCAGATTTCTGGTATATCCTTCTGGTTGTAAAAAATCCCCTTCATCATTTAAAATTCCACTAACATTAGTATTTTTCCCCAGGTTACCGTTAAACTGCATCTGCATACCACCTGAAAATTCAGAACCATTAATTTTTGATAGATTCAACTTTCTATGAATACTACCATTTGAATAAACACTATTTTTATTTTTTTTAACATTTATGTATTTAGAGTGATAATTTTTTTCTGTATTCATATTTAATAAATTAACATCTCTCCAATTTGCACCAACCCTAATTGGGAACTCTCCCAATAAATATTCATATTTAACTTTAACTATATTATCTAAGGTCTTTTTATTGCAAGAAATAAACACTTTGCCAAATACCCAATCCAATGAATCAATAAGGTAGGAAGAATCTGAAATAGTAACAGTTTCCGGGATGATAAATTCCTTTGAAAGTTTTATAATTCCTGAATTATCGTATATAATTGAATCAACATATGTATTTATACCAATTGAGAAAGCAGGCGTGACAAAAAATAATACAATAAAAAAACCTTTAATCATCAATTTTTGAAACCAATATATATGAATCATAAAGTGCTGCAATTTTATTCCCTCTAAATGTTATATCCTTTAGTCTTAGTTTTGTTTCTGGTAAATACACATTAGTCCGGTTGTTTATATTTATACCTATACCGTTTTCCTGAAAAACCAACCAATTATCTTTATATGGTAAAATAAATCTTGGATTTTTTATGGATAAGCTATAGGAAAATTGAAATTTCCCAAACATATTAAAGATGTAAACCTCACCATCGCAATCCAAAACACCAATAGACCCATTTGCACTTATTTCTATATCCAAAACGCAATTACCAAATTTTGGAATTTGATCAAAATTAATTAGAGCTCTATTTTCAATATCTTTTTCATACAGAAATATTCCATTTAATCTTTTTGAGTAAAGATTTATTTTTCCCCATAAATCAATAGCCGCAACATTTGGATAAATTTCCAAATCTAATATATCAATGGATAGTAGGTTCAAATCATTATCTAAGATAAAAATTTGATTATTTGATTGGTCAATTATTTTTGTACCAGACGAATTTGATACAATCCCAACTATTTTTCCGAACTTTTCAGATATGTTATAGTTTTTGATTTTCTTATTTCGATTATAGCTTGAATTAAATTTGTAAACGCTTCCTATTTCCTTATCCAGTATTAGAAAATAATTATCTATTGACCAAAAAATTTTATGAGCAATAAAATCAGAATCATTAATATAATTCTGAAAAAAAAACTTTTTTTCTTCAAAACAGTAAATTTGTGGATTAATTGAATCTAAAGATAAAAGAAATATATAAAATGAAACTATTATCGATCTATGTTTCACTTTTTCCTATAGGATAAATAGTGAAATAAAAACCGATAAGTATCAAAGAAAAAGAAATTATTTGGGCTCCAGAAAATAAATCAAATAAATATTTTGGATTAGTTCTTATGAATTCAATAAAAAATCTTTCAATCCCAGCTAATATCAAATATTTAAAAAATAATTCGCCATTAATTTGTATTTTTAATCGATTAATCCATAAATAATAAAATATTGCGAAAGCAAATAATGTTTCATAAATCTGAGTAGGATGAACTGAAATATTAAAGGAACTAAACTTACTTATATCTATCCATGGATAGTATAACTCAAATGATTGAGAATTTGTTGGCGGTAGGCCGTCTGGAAATGAGATAGCCCATGGTAATTTAGACGGCAAACCATAGTCATCACCAACTAAAAAGCACCCTATCCTTCCAATGCCATATCCTAATATTAAAAGTGGAGCAACTAAATCTGCAAAAATCAACCATGGAAGTTTATTCTTTTTCAAAACCATGGTCACCCCCAAAAGACCGCCTAACAGTCCTCCCAAAAAAACAAGGCCGGAGCCACTAAAAATCATTCCTCTGGGATCAATAATTACTCTATCAAAGTTCTCTATTAGATAATAGACTTTAGCACCAATCACGCCTCCAAGAGCAGCCCAAAAAACTATATCTGATGCAAGATTTTTATCATAGCCAGTTCTTTTTAAATCTTTTTCCAAAAGAAAGTAACAAGAGTAAAAAGCAACTACTAACATAAACCCAAAAGAATAGATTGCTAAATGAAATTCAAATCCAAAAATATTTATATTACCGAAATCAATGATAACAGGATACATTTAATATAATTCTCTTTCTTTTATTCCAAATTTTTATAATTGATTATAACAGCCGAAAACAAAAATATAATTAATACTGAAATTAATGACTCTAAAGAATATAATTTGTAACGTTTGATTGTTTTTCTTTCCTCAACATTGTTCAATCTATTATCGTTGGTCCTATTATCTCGATTTTCTTCTATTAACAATTGATCGATCATATTTTTACCCTTTTTAATATAATTGATTATAATTTGATTCGAATC
>MDTE01084095.1_pt1 | contig 16835 bp, 15 predicted proteins | sample 811231 | NCBI WGS metagenome assembly MDTE01 (sample SAMN05326651, study PRJNA326480) | marine metagenome | isolation source: seawater | place: Indian Ocean: Red Sea | collected 2010
AGAATTTATTGACGTAACTAATGATGGTGGATATATTATTTTTTCAGATACAGACTCAAAAGGCTTAAAGGGACCAAATAATTTTGGGTTTTTATATATTAAAAATCCGTAAATAACCTTTCTTTCCTTACAAGGAAGAAGTCACAGGTTCAAATCCTGTAGCGCCCACAATGGATTTTCAGAAATACACCCTGTAAATAATTCAAAAGACACCTAAATTATGTGATAATAATTTTATGAAAAAATTTGTTATTCTAATACTGTTGATATCGTTTTGCGGTGGAAGCTCTTCAGATAATTCTCAAATAGAAGTTTCAGTATCATCGTCTACTACCACTTCATTAGTTACTAGTACTAAAGCTAGTAACAATATTGTATATACAACTGAAGAATGCTTGGAATGGGAAAAGAACTTTGATGAAATGTCAGATCAGTTTTACGCTATGATTGACCCAGATTATGAAAATAAGATGGGATACATTGCTGGTTTCTCAGTTAGTCCAAATTATGAAACCGAAGATATCGATTACAAAACTAATGTTGAACCTTATATAAATATAGATTCAAATGGTTATTTAATTGACTTATTTGACCCTTTTAATAATAAATATATAAAAATTCATACATATGATAGAAAAGATTCGTTTGAACAGTTGTCTTTAGACTGGGGTAACAGCACTCTAAAAGAAATTCAGAGATACAACGCTACAGTATTTCCAACATTTTTACCTCCACCTGAAGATTTCAAAGTATCTACTTTAGATTGGATTGAGTTACAAAAATACTATGAAAAATTATTTAGTTATACTCTATTTGCTGCAACACCTATTTATGATCCTGAAAATCCAAAAAATCCACTATATGAATATACAATTTTACAAAATGATGCAGTTATAGAAGTTTTAGAAATCTACTCAAAAATGGAAGTATTAAGAAATAACCTATCAAATTCTTCTGAAAAAGATTGCAAGAGTAAAAATAGTGTGAATGAAAAATCCAATTCAACTAATAGTACTAGTTCTGTATGTTCAAATTGGACAAGTGAAACTGTATCAAATTTAACTAGTTTTCAAAACTATGTAAATTTGATGTCTGATGCTTCCTATGATGCAGGGTACGGTTATATAAGCTTGTCTGAATACCAATCTAGATTAGAAAATTATGAAATAAGTATTAAAATTATTTACTCTAGCCAAGACTCAAATTTTCCAAATTCATCTAATCAAAATGCACATGATTACTTATTAGAAGCAATTGACCTTACCCTGTCAGCTATTTCATTCACAATTGTTGGTTTGGAATTAAATGACCCAACCTATATAGAAATAGGTGCGGACCTTCAAGAAGAATCGGCATCATCAATAAGGTTATTTACATCAAATCTCAGAGATTGCTAAGAACACACCTAAAAGACACAAAAATTTCTTAAAAGCTTAGATACTCTCTGATAACTTCTGATAACTTCTGATAACTTCTGATAACTTAAAAAAACAATAATTGGTTCCAAGTTTTTTTAATAATTTCAAAATATTAAATATTGCTAAATAATATTTTTAAATTGTAGAATATATTAAATGGAAAACCATTCAAAGAACACTACTCAAATCATAGAATTAGAAGAATTCTTCCAATTAATCAAATATGATTTCGAGCAAGATCTAAAGAATATTAAAGAAATTTGTAAATTAACTAAAACAAGGCCAAAGGATATTCCTCAAGATTTCTTTATGGATTATGGATCTGAACAACCCTTTTTAATTAAGTCTATAGTTAACTTTTTAAAAGCAAAGAATTTTTTTGAAATCGGAACTGGTAGAGGGACAGGTTCGTATAGCGTAGCATTAGAAAAAAGTATTAATTTTATTGCTACATTAGATAGGATTCCACATTTTTTTAGACAAGATACAGCCATTGAATTTAAACCAGTCAAAATATCTCAAAAAGGTATTCATGACCTAATTAAATTCAAAGAGAAAAATAAAATTAAGTTTTATCATAATATTCAAAAACCATATATAAGAACTGTTTATAAAAATAGATTTGATGTCGCTTTTATCGATGGCAACCATACAGATAAAAAAATAATTAAAAGTGATATAAATCTTTCTTTAAGGTTGTTAAAAAAGAACGGGGTCTTGCTTTTTGATGATTATGAAAAAGACATTGGTAAATCTAGGAAATTCGCAGTAGGGTCAGTCGTCGATGAGTTTTTAAATCAAAATAACTTCTATTCATATTTAATTGAGTTTAGAGGTCATTTATTTGATAAAAGTAACAAAGAAAAAAACGCAGGTGTATTAGTTGTTTCACCTTTTAAAATATTTGAACAATGATGCTCAAGTTATCTAATAAAACTAAATGGTTTTTGAAAAATGTATTTCTATTCACACTTAATCCTTATTTAGCTATTAAAAATAAGTTTGATTTCGATTTTCTAAATGCACTTAGAGCAAATAAAAAATTAATAAAAGAAAATAATTTAAAATATGAAACATTAAGTGTTGATTTAGTTAAAAAATATAAATTTGGCAATGAAAATGAAAAATCGTACTTAAGTTCAAAACATCTAAGAAGCGTTATAAATGCAAAATACTTTGATGATATGCAAAATTACGGATATGGTAAAAAAATTATAGAAACTACTGACTTTCAAGATCTTGAATATCTTAAGTCTTTTCACTTATATCCGGCCAATGTATTTGTTATTAATGAAATATTAGATTTGATGGATAAAGAATTAATTAGCAAAGGTCTAATAATTGACTACCCGTCTGGAATTGGAAACTTATTTCTTTATCTATCAAAATTTTTTAATAATAATTTGTTTTATGGAGTTGATAATTTTGAACAGATTTCAAAAAAGGATATTTCGACCTATCAAGATAGAATAGGCAACATAGCTGAAATAAATACAATAGATTACTTTTATAAAAATAAAAATGATGAAGCTGTTGAGATTGTAGTATCTATTGAATTGAATTTAAACCTTATAATTGATGACATCTTAAAATTAGATGCAAATTATATTATTTTTGAAACATTCTATGTTTCAAGGTTTAAATTCATAAAAGAAAAGCTTTCTTCAAAATATGAAATTTATAAAATAAATGAATCCATCATAGTATATAAAAAATTGATCAAAAATAAGCTTTTATAAATAGAACAAATTTCACAATAAAAAAACAAACAAAATATACTCAAACTGTGAACAGTGGTAATCAAGTAATTAGCTCTGATGCTTTCAGCAACATCTCAGATGTAGTTTATTCTCGATTTGTTGAAAAAAATTTTATACATAAAAAGCAGTTTGAAAATTATGAAATTTTATCCGAGAGAGGTAACTTTTTTTTAGTTAAAATAAAAAATTTTACTCTTTCTGATAGCTCAATAATATATTCAAACACTGAAGCATTAGACTTTTTATTCGAAGATTTAAAAGCGGTAAGGCAATTTAAAAATTTAATTTTAATTACACACGAATCAGATTATCCAATAACTAAAAAAGTATTCTTGACCAAACCTTCATGTATTAGTAAGTGGTTTGGTATTAACGTTTTTTATGAAGATGAAAATTTAATTCCTATACCAATCGGAGTGCCTGGAAAATTTACAGAGTTTTATGATAAAAGCTTTAAATATCAAGGCAATGCATTTAACAAAAAATTAGATAAAATTTATATTAACTTTCGCGATAATACAAACAACAAAGAACGTTCTGGGCTTAAATCTTTTTTTGAAAAAAAAGACTGGGCTGTAGTCGATAAAAATAAAATTGATCCAGATGAATATCAAAATAATTTAAAAAAATATAAATATAACCTCTGCCCTATTGGAAACGGTGTTGACACTTACAGAATCTGGGAAACTCTAGTAGCAGGTTCTATACCTGTAACAAAAAAGCACAATGCATTAAATAGTTTTGAAAAATTTCCAATTATTTTTCTTGAAAGTTTAAAATTTGATAATTTTGAATCATTAGAGTTACAAAGTGAAAGTTTTAATTTAAGTAATTTAAATTTTTTAAATATTGAGTATTGGAAGAAAATTATTACAGAAGCAAAAAAACCTATAAAAGATACTAAAGAGGTAAAAATTCATCAAAATGATATTTTATTTAATAAAAGAAGAAAATATTTTGCTAGACGAGTAAAAAGAAAAAGTAATCTGAAAAAACTTAAATATTTCTTATTTCGTTACACAAATTTGAAGAACTATTTCTTGTTTCTGAAGAAAAAAACAAATTAATCTTCAGAAATCATTGTCTTCAAATAAGTGTTCTAGGAAATTTGAAAACTCTGTCAGATTAAACTTTTCATTGATTAAGTTTTGTCCGTTTTTTGCAACCCTATCAAGTAATTCATAGTCGTCATAAATTGTATTTATTTTTTCAACCCAAGATTCAACGCTATTTTCTTCTGTAAAAAAAATGTTTTCTTGATTTCTAAAATTTTCAAAGTCCCAAAATCCAGATGTTTTTGAAATTACTACTGGTGTTCCAGTAGCCATAGATTGCATAGCTACACTTTGTCCAGAGGCTACTAGAGATTCAACTACAGGTAAAAATACAAGCCTTGAGTTTTTATAAAGCTTTTTTATATCTTGATCAGATAAAATATTTTTATTCCAATCCCCTTTTATTAATTGAACATTATTTGGGATTATTTTTTCATCAATGTGAGAAGAAACTATTTTAAACTTTTTGTTGGGCAGTTTTTTAGTAATTTCTATAACTTTATTAAAGTCTCTATGGGCATTGTTTCCTATAAATAAAATATCTTCTTTTTGCTTTGATGGCAAGATCTCAGTATTCCAAAAGTCTGTATCAATCGAAAACAGTTTGTGAACAAATTTTTCTCTGTATTTATAAAATATATTGGAAATTATTTCATGTTCAGTCTTCGAAGTAAAAATCATTACATCAACATTTTTTAATAAACTTTTTACAAAGATATTCTTAATAAAATGATTTCCAACTTTTTCACCATAAATATTTGTAAATATTCCAGAATTAATTGTGATAAATTTAATATTTTTCTTTTTTTTAATTTTTTTAATAAATGGAGAAATTGTCAAGGCAAGACCAGGATTAGTTGAGAATATAACATCTGAGTTCTTCAAGATGTTTAAATTTTTTTTATTCACTATTTTGCTATAAAAAATTGGAAGATTAAATTTTCTTAATATTTTTTCAAATAAAGTAAACCTTTTATTTAATCCTTCCTTGTCTTCTATAACTGTTAGATTTAAATTTTTGTTTTTTAAACTTTTGTACGAATAGAAAAATTCTTTGGCATATTCGCGATCTTGATTAATTCTGTCTAAACGACCTGATTTAAAGATATAAATAATATCTTTCATAATTTTTAAGTCGATTTTCCGATAATGAATGATTGTTCTTTTAATTGTTTTGAATAATAGCTATCTGGTTTATCCTTTTCGTTTTTACGTGCAATACATGCAAAACGTATGTCTTTTATATTGTAATTTTCATTTTCATAACATTTAGAGTTGTGAATTTCTTTAAAACCAACCATTTGAAGCCAACTAATTATTGCCTTTTTAGATGGCAAATGACTTACAGTGGTTGTGTCTCTATATGTTTTTGGATAATGAATCTCTACTACATTTTCATTTATAAATTTTCTTTTCCTAGTTGTTGCACTTTCAAGAACCAAAACACCTCCATAATTTAATTTATCGTATAATTTTTGAATAAATCTTAACTGTTCAGGATTGTGATACAAAACACCTGTAAAATAAATTAAATCAAATTTTCCTAAACTTTCATAATCTTTTTGAGTCATATATAGGAAATTTGTCTGAATAAATTTATGATTTGGCTTTAGATTTCCCAACCATTTTAAATTTATCTCTTCTTTATCAGGTAAATCAATTAACACGTACTCTGATGGATTAAATTCTTCTATCCTGAAAGAGTCTTCACCGTCTCGAGGACCAATTTCAAGTATTCTTTTATTGTGAAAATACTCTGCCCCATAAATTTCAACAAGTTCGCGATGAAGATAATCTCTATATTGTAAAGTGTCTTTTGAAGTAGCCTTATTAAATATTTTATAATGTATTTTTTTCAATTTCCAAATAATGAAATTAATCATTACTTTATGATAGTTGTGTTTAAAAACATAATTTAGATTATTTAAAGTTTGCTAATGTCTCACAGATATACGAGAGCTGTTCATCATTTAAATTATTTCCTGAAGGAAGCCAAAGAATCCTATTACAAATATCTTCTGAAAAACTTAATTCATTAGTTTTATAATTGTTCAAATAATTTTGTGAGGACAAAGCAGGATAGCAATCACGTGTCTCAATATTATTCTTATCTAAATAATTTTTTAAATTTTCTTTTTCTTCAAATGTTTCTAGTTCAATATCAAAAAACCAAGGGAGTTCACCTTCTTGAAAGGTTTTTAATTTGATTTTGTCAAAACTTATATTATTTTGATAAAAATTTAGTATGTGCATTTTCTTACTTATGAATTGATCTAATTTTGAAAATTGTGATAAACCTAGAGATGATTGTAGATCGGTAATTTTAAAATTTAAACCAAAGCCTTCATGCCAGTCAGACTTGTCTTTTGACCTATTAAAAGTTTTGATAGAAATTAAATATTCATAAAAATTTTGGTCATTTGTGAATACCATGCCCCCTTGGCCCATGGTTATGATTTTATGAGGTGTAAATGATATTACGCTTAAATCACCAATTGAACCACATTTAGAAAACTTATAACTAGAACCTAATGCATGAGCAGAGTCTTCGATAAATATTACATTATTTTCGGAGCACCATTCTTGAATTTTTTCACCATCTCCAGTTCTTCCGTTTAAAGGCACAAAAATTAAGCAGTCAATTTCTTCATCAATTTTTGTTAGTTTTTCATAAGACAAGCATAAATTTTCGTCTACATCAACTAGGACTGGTTCAGCTTTTGCCCATAAAACAGCATTAATTGTTGCAATCATTGTTACATTTGGAACAACTACTTTCATGTTTTCCTTTACTCCTGCAGCTAGTAAAGATAGGTATATTGCAATAGTTCCATTAGGTACTGCGACTGCGTATTCTCGATCTAAATATTGTTTTATCTGATTTTCTAAATCTTCTGTTAACTTGTGTTCTGTAATCCAAGAACCAGAAGAAATATAATTATTAACTGCCTCTATATCATCGTTAGATATTGATGGCTCAACTTGAAAAATTCTATCCAAGATTAACCCTTGTTCTGTCTTTGTCGGGACCAAAATATGGTCCATTCTTTGTTTCAATTACTATCGCATCATCAAGCATTTTGTATTCATGTATTCCATAAAACTGAATGATCATTTCCCCTTCGTTGAGAGTTTGTTCTAAAACCAATTCTTTATCTTTTTTATATACCTTTGCTAATATCTTTCCTTTTACAACGAAGACAGTTTCTGAAGTTATATTAGCTATTCTTTCGAATTCATTATGGTAATGTGGCTCTAGTTCTTTTTGTTTTTTATAGTTCCAAATTCCCACTTGCATAGACTGGTCGTCCGATGTAATAAAATTTAAACCTTCTTGACTGAGGCTTGGTCTTACGATAGTGCAGTAATGAACACCATCAACTCTGATTTCTTCTATAAATTTACTATCCATAATTTTCAATGTACCAATCTACAGTTTCCTTTACTCCGTCTTTTAAACTATAGTTTGGCTCCCAATTAATAATTTTCTTTCCAATGTTACCATCAACTTTCTTCTCTAAAACACCTTCTGGCTTTGAAGTATCAAAATTAAACTCTCCATCCCAACCAATAATGTCTTTAATTAAATTTGCTAAATCAAGAATGGATATCCCCTTACCCTCACCAATGTTAAATAAATAATTTCCACTTGATAAACTTAAGCATTTAATCAATGCATTGGCACCATCTTTAACATATAACCATTCTCTTATTTGTCTTCCAGTGCCCCATATATCGACAGTTTTTTGTCCCTTGATCTTTGCACTGTAAATTTTATCTATAAGTGCACCCATAGCATGCGATCTATTTTCCTCGAAATGATCATGGGGCCCATACATATTTGACATTATTACAGAACATGAAGAAAGATTATATTGTGTGTGATAGCTGGAGCCCAAAGCTATAAACATTCTTTTTGAAAGTGCATAATTAAATACTGATTCGTGCGGAGGTCCATCCCAAAGATTTTCTTCTTTATAAGTATTTAAATGTCCTGGGTATACGCAATTAGGAATAGGGTTAATCAATAATTTTACAGAATTTTCTTTCGCTACTTCAAATATATTATTAGCAATTTTTGAATTTACTGAGAGCATTTCAGCGGGGTATTTATATCCATAAGCTATACCACCTACAAAAGCTGCGCAATTTATTATGTAATCAAAATCAAGTTCAGAAACAAAACTTTTTAAACTATCAATATTCGAAACATCACAATCATTTTTGCCTGATATTGAAAAGATTTCATTTTCTTTATTAATTTGATTTAATACATTTTTTCCTAAAAACCCTGATGAACCTACAAGAAGTATTTTTTTCATATTTAAATCCGACAATTTAATAATATATCCAAGATTCAAATAAGCCTATAATATTTTATTTCTTATTTTATTGTTCAAGTTTTGGTAGCTCAGGAAGACTAACTTCTAAAATTTGGCCTGACTTAAGAGCAATGATTAAAACATCTTTCTTGGTTGGATGAGTTGCTATTGATGTGGGATTTGTATTGTATGAATTAATCATAGGAAAAACATACAATCTGTCTTCAATCATGTCATAAGCAAAAATTTCTAATGTTACGTAATCTGTAAAGAAATAAAAATTATTGTAATAACTATCTTCATTTGAAATTACATCTCCACCTATAATTGCTGCTCTGTATACTCCATTTCCTGGTTGGTGATTGTAATACACATTAGGTGTTTTGCTTGTTTCTATTAAGAATTCGTCCGCCTTTGCATAATTATTATCATTTTCATACCATATGTAAAGTTCAGTAACATTTTCTTCATCAGTTAATAAGTCACCGCCTGTTTTTGCATTCAGTTCTTTTGCAAAAAATGGGCCTTCAAATATTGGCCAGCCTAATGGTACAGCATTTTGAACATCGCAAGTTTCCTGACCATCCTGTAGTTGAATATAAACATTTGCTTTGCAACCATTAGGAAACTCTTCATAAGAGATTATGTTCAGTTCTTCTATATTCTGATTTCCAACATCTGGAATAATTAACTTTCCATCAAATTCCATCATTTGCCATGGATTTCTTAGTCCGTAAGCGACAATATTTTGTGGTGGTTCATATAAATTTACGGAGTTGATTTTCGGTGAATAAATTTTCTTTTCGGACTCTAACAAGATAACTTTTCCTCTTAGAGAGGTTGTGTTAAGAGACTCCGAATTTAACACTGAAGCATTATTTGCTTCCATATCTCCTACTGAAAGGAGAAAGCCCTCAAAGTAATCAGACCATTGTAAAGTTCCAGCAAAATGGCAACACTGATTGTTTGGTACGTCAAAAAGGACTCTATCAAATGTAATTTGATTATTGCGAATAAAGTACTTATCAACCTCTAATGCATTGTTAAGGTTTGAGTAGCTGATCAAAAAATATTCGCCTGAAGGATGGAAAGCTATATCAAAAAATCCCTCTTCACCCCCGTCTTTATAAAGTACTTTATCTTCAATATTTAAGAATTCGGAATAACCGTCACCTTCAACTTTTAGAACTTTTCCAGTTTCTACAATCAAATAAATTTCTTCATTGAATATCGATATATTATTAATTTGTAAATCAATAGCAATCGTTTCTGCAATTTCGACTCCGTATAAACATGAAACAAAATTATCACTTCCAGACCATGGATTACATACGAGCTCTCCAACATCAGAGGTTACTCCTAAATCAAAATTTAAAAGACCAGATTCATTTGATGTTGTTCCTTGTTGAACTGAAACAGTTGCTGAGTCAAAACTTCTTGATGTAAAAAATACAATTGAACCAAAAACTAATATGGTTAAAACAGAGAATGCAATTCCTTTTTTACTAAAACTAAATTTTTGCAAATTTCCAATCAAAAATAACCACAAACCAAATATGATTGGAAATAATATTAAGCTCAAAATTATGATCGAACGCGGGAGGTTGAATAATCTAAAAATATACAAAGTAAAAGTAAAAACACCAGCATTTATAGTTGCAAATTTAATTAACTCAATAATTATTTTTTCTGGACTGTTTTTAAAAAAGTTTAAATTAGTGAAATAAACTAAAAATAAAGTGTTAAGTAAAGCAATTATAATGACTATAAAATTTGTACTAACATTATCAACATATTGAAAACCAATATTAGACAAGTCGTTGGAAAAATTGTTTAAAGATGCAACTAATAATGAGTATGCTCTTGAGCTTAAAAAAGAAAAAACAAAAAAGTAAAAAAGTAAATTAATAAACAATACTGATAAATTTTTTAAGTATTTCATAAAAATATTTTAAATTAGTTTTCTATTAAACAATAACCGACAGATCTTCATTTTTACTAATTTTTACAAAATTATTATTATTTAAAAATTCAATATAACTATCAAAATTAATACCGATAAAATCGAACTCTAATTCTTCTTCTATTGGGTTATCCGTAAGTTTAATGAGTGCCATTCCATGATCACAGGGCAAAAGGTATAGGTCTACAAATGACAGACTAGAAATAAAAAATAAGATTTTATATGCGTCTTGAAAAGAATGTAAAGTCAATCTTTTTCTAAATGTGTTTAAATTATTATTTGGCAGAACATCATCTAATAATACATATCCTCCTAAATTTAAATTTTTTATTGCTTGAACAGTGTCATAGTAAACATCTTCAATTAAATGTGAACCATCAATGAATACAACATCAAAAAATTCTTTATTATGATTTTCAAAAAATTCTTTTGATGACAATTTAAGGTTTCCACCGCGTACAGGATCAATTCCTGTTTTGTTATTATTACTAATTTTTGAAAACGTTTGATTTAGATCGCACCCTATTTCTAAATATTTACCATTTTTTTGAAACTTTTCACTTAGTAGATAATTAATCACTTCATCTCTTTTTAGTTGACTTCCTATTTCTAAATTAGATTTTTTTCTAAATGGGAACAGAAATAAGAATATAACAATATTAAGAAGTAAGTAAAAAATTGATCTTATTTTTCTATACAGATAATTCACTAATAAACATACTAATAAATGAATTATTTAGTTTTCACTGAAAAATTTTAATAATTCTTTTTTAAAATAATCTTTTGTATGGTGTGATACAAAGTATTTTTTTGAATTTTCTATAACACTTTTTTTAAGTTGTCTGTCTTTTGCTAGTAATTTAATAGCCTTGCTTAACTCTTTTGAATCTTCGGGCTCAATAGAAAAAACAGACTCTAGACAATTATTTTTAATGTATTCGGTTCTAACAGTAATTACCGGTTTTTCTAAAAGAAATGCTTCAACCACTTTTCCTGGAATCACTAGATTGTTTTTTTTAGAGTCTGAGAAGGCTCCAAGACAAATATCAGAATTTGAAATATATGTATATAAATTTTCCTCATTCAGTATGTCTTTACTTATATATCCAGGTAAAACTATATTTTGAATATTCTCTTGTTTAACCCTATTTTCTATGTGATTAAAGTAGGAGCCACTACCAATCAAATTGAACTGATAATCAATTCCTAGTTCAATTGCTGAATCAATAATTGTATCAAGTCCGTGCATCCTTTCAAATGAACCCCAAAAAGTGATATTTATTTTATTACTCTTACTACTTTCAAAAAATTTAAGATTTTTTGGAAGCTCTCTATATGATGTTAAGACTAAACTGCCTTCTTTTTTTTTATTTAAAAAGTCTTCAAGATAGTTTTTCATCTCATTAGTTTCAAATATTAAGTTATCTGGAAGTGTAAAAAATAAATTATCTAACAATTTAATTATTTTTGCAAAAATTGAATTTTCTTTAATCAACTTTCTATCATCAACAAGAGTTAAATGAAAAGAAGTAAATGTGTCATATGTAATTTTATAACTGAATAATGGTTGAAATATTTTTAAAAATATGATTTCTAAAATTCCAGGAAATAAAACTACATAGTTTTTAACACTCTTATTTTTAATTAACTTTAACAACAAAAGGGGTGTGAGGATTAAGAAAAATACAGGATAAATTATATTTGTGTAAAACTTTGTATTTAACTTATTTTTACCCATTAGATTTAAACATGTTTTGTCGACTTTACTATAAAGGTTATAAAAATTACTATTTCTCTCTGTTTTGTAATTTGTAAAGGTAAATAAATGAGAGTTCATAACAATTATTTTAGTTCTTATTTAATAGGTAGATTAAAGATATACTTTAAATAATTATGACTAATAGATATTTCAAACTAATACAGGTAATTGTCACCTCACTGGCTTTCTATTACTTGTATAATTTCTTCAGAAATGAAGTAAATACTTCTGAAATAAATTTAAAAATTGAAACCAATTCTTTATTGGTAATTGCATTATTTTTTTTGGTAAATAATTTGCATTCTCTTGGTTGGTCAAATTTATACACTAAAGAGCAAGGTTTTGACTATAGAGATACTTACCTATTTGCAATGAAATCTCATATTGGAAAGTATTCTTTTGTTAAGTTTGGTAACTTCTTTATCAGGCTTTCCCAAAATTATGAACAAACTAAGAAGAAAGATTTCTTGGCAAAAGCTGTACTTGAGCAATCAGTACTTGTAATTTTTGGAATTTCTTTTGGCATATTTTATGTATTATCGGTAAGCAGTGCTGTTTTAGTAATTTTTTTAGTAGTCATATTAAATTTTTTGTTGATATATTTATTTAACAAATTTATCAACAAAAAATTAAGAAATTCAATTGAAATTAAAACTTTTAGCTTTTACATGGCGACGGTATTCTTACAATTTGGTGCTCTCTTACTATATTTCAATAGTGCAGGTTTTGATGAATATTTATACTTTGCAGGTATTTATTTATTTTCATCAGCAGTTTCAATTGTTGTATCGGTAATTCCAGCTGGACTTGGGGTAAAAGAGTCTATTTTTATATATGTGAGTAACGGAATACTGGATAGTACCTTTTTTTTAAATTTACTAATTGAATTAAGGATTCTATTCATTATTTCTGATATTTTAAGCTATTTGTATTCAATAATGCTCTTGAAAAACAAAAACTAATAGTGTTTAGGCTTATATAAATTGACAAGTAGAAAGTTTTTGTTTTTGTAATTGTTTATGACTATTGAAAATAAAACAATACTTATAAATAAGATATTAAAATATCCAACTCCAACAATTAAGGACTGTACGTTTCCAGAATTAGATCCTTCTTGAAAAAATTTTATAAAAAATCTAGAAATAAGGGCTAAACCTGGAGCAGAAAGAAGTAAGGTTAAAATTGAAATCGTTAACTTAGATCTATAAATTAATAACGACCTAAATATTATTTTTATTGATTTTGAAATGTACTCAAAATTAGAGTCAAAAAGTCTTGAATCCCTTGTTTGATTTGTATAGCTAATTTCTATATCAGAAATTTTTAACTTGCTCCTTTTAGCTTGATATAAGGTTTCTAATGTATAAGTAAATGTATTCGTCACAAACAATGAACCTAGTGCTTGACTGGAATACGCTCTAAATCCAGAAGTAACATCATTTAGATTCATTCTTAAACTTAAACCAACAAGAAATGCACCCATTCTTTGAAAAAACTTTTTTGAATTTGAAAAATGGTCTAATGTTTTGAAATCTCTAGAACCAATAACTATATCTAATTCTTCAGAAGTAATTTTTTCAAACAATTTTGGGATATCTTCATAAGGATATTGATTATCTGAATCAAAAATTACTAATTGATCATAATTTTCTTCTTTAGAGAAATGTAAAATGCTATTGAATACTTCTGAAAGTCCATAGTTTTGTTTACTTGAAATTATCTTGATCAAATTCCCAAATTGGCTTAACTTTTTATGCGTACTATCTTTACTTCCATCATTGACTACTAAAATATCAAATTCTTCAATTTTTTCATTTTTCAGAATAAGAAGTGATTCTATACAGCTGTCTATATTGTCCTCTTCATTAAAACAAGGCACTGCAACTAATTTTTTCATTGATTTTATTTATTCCTTTTTAATAATCTAGTAGAAAAAAATGTAAATAAAATAATAAGTATCAAAATCTCAATAAAAGAAGTTTTTTCTGTGAATTGTAAAAATTTCTCTACATCTCCATTCATATAGCCAAAATTAATTATTTGCTCTTCAACAAACGAATAAGAAAAAACTGAAATTAGTAACTTAAAGCAAAAAACAGCAAAAAAAGATGTCATTATCCAAACTAAATAAGTATTTATATTAAAAGCACCTTCAATAACGCCTTCAATGTAGTATCTCCCAGAATACTCATGAAATCTGCCAAATAAATTTTCTGCTTTATTTAATGATGTAAGTTCATTTGTCTCAAACTTTATAAAAAGATAAACACCAATAGCATTCAGGACATAAAGATATTTTATAATTTTGCTATCCAAGTAGCGGTAAATTAAAAATATTGCAACTGGAATAAGTACTGTTAAATATCGAAACCCATAAGAAGAGCCACTTGCTTGCCATAGGATAACAATTGCAAAGGGAATACCAATAATCGGAAATAAAATAGTAAGTAAAGAAAATTCTTTTTTATTAAGTAATTTAAAAAGGGTAAAAAACATAAAGAATAGAACTGGAGAAAAAAGCAACAAACCAAATTCAGTTGAAAAAATAATTATTGCTAAAGACTTGATTGTTAAAATTATAAAATCAAAACTAAAATATGAGTTTAAATTTGTGTACTCTAAAAATCCTATTGGTGAATTATCCCTATAAATAAGTTTAGGATTTAAGGTGTAAACGTTATATAAAATTTTTGTATGTCCTAAGAAAAATAGTCCTCCAAGAATTAAGCCAACATAATAAAACTTTGATTTAATGATGTTATAAATAGACTCTTTTTGTTCAGTTAAAAAATAATAAAGAAAGGGAATTAGAAAAATAAATATATTTACCCAGCGAATTAATAAAAATAGTGCGGGAAGAAACCCGATTAATGTGTTTACATATGCTTTGTCACCATTTGGGTTTTTAAAAGCAATATAAAACAAAATTGCTACAGAAAAAACTTCATAAGTATGTGTCATGCTAAATCTTTCAAATGAATAGTATGCAAAACCTGAGCCAAGAAATAAATAAAGAATTGATATTGGTGATGTTTTGTTAAATTTTGGACTATTGTTTATAACTTTTGAGATAAGCAAAATAGATGTGAAGAAATAAAAAATTGAAGATAATGAGTAAATAAAAAAAGTTATATTGTTTTCAGAAAAATTTATGTTTGAATTGACTGTTTGCAAAATCTTGCCAATAAATGCAAATGGTGCAGCAAAAATACCTGGTCCTATGGGGTGTTTTGGAACATACTGTTTTCCATTAAAATAAAAACCTAATTTTGTGTAATCATCAGTAATTTGAATTTGATTTGAATAGTCTAAATCAAAATCGTGACCGATTGTATACGCATGATACATATAGCTTGCATCGTCAACCGAACTAGAATTATGGTAACTATTTATCCTGAAATCAATTTTTGTTAAAAGTAACAGCAATACAACTAAAAGAAATATTTTAAAATAATAATTTTTAGTAAAAGTTTTCAAAATGTTGCCTTTATGCTGTAGAGACTCATATAAATAGAATAATCTAAGTTAATACTAACTATTAGACTATATTTAAACTTGAAGACAAATTGAAAATATTAGTTTTATTTACTTATAAAAATTCCTTAAGTACTTGGAAAAGCTCTGGAATTATTGATAGAGAGCTAAGTTACTACAAAAATTTGTCTAAAAAAAATGGTATTGAATACACATTTCTAACATTTGGTGATGATAAAGAATATCAATATTTAAAAGACTATCAAAATTTATCAGTAATTCCTATTTATGAATATATTAAGAAATCAAATAATAGCTTCAAATTATTTTTCAGAACTTTAAAATTACCATTTTTAATTAAAGATCAACTTGATGAGATATCTATAATTAAAACTAACCAGCTCAATGGTTCTTGGATTGCAATTTTACTTAAGTTAACAATAAAAAAACCATTGCTTATTAGAACTGGTTATGATGCATTCATATTTAGCATTAAAGACAAAAAATCAATTTTAAAAAAAATTTTGTATTATGTATTAACTCAAATTTCGTTAATTTTTTCAGACCTTTATACAGTCACAAGCAAAAATGACTTTGAATTTATTGTAAAAAATTATTTGTTTGATAAGTCGAAAATTAAAATCAGACCGAATTGGGTTGATTCAAATCCTAATATGAAATTTGGAAATAGAGAAAATTTAAGAATAGTTACAGTTGGTAGACTTGTTAAGCAAAAAAACTACGAATTCTTAATCAAAGAATTCTCTGATTCAAATTACACGATTGACATAGTTGGAGATGGTCCTGAAAAGACAAAATTAGAAAATATGGCTAAAACTTTAAATTCGAATATTAATTTTTTAGGAAACCTTCCTCATCATGAGTTAATGAATATTCTAAGTTCAACTAAATACTTTATTTCAACATCTTTATACGAGGGTAATTCGAAAGTCCTCTTAGAAGCTCTAGGCGCAGGTTGTTTAGTTTTTGCAACAGATATTGAAAATAATTCAGAAATTATTACTCACGAAAAAACAGGAATTTTGTTTGATTTAAATGAAGGTGAATTAATTAATTCCTTTAA
>MDTE01017683.1_pt1 | contig 16831 bp, 11 predicted proteins | sample 811231 | NCBI WGS metagenome assembly MDTE01 (sample SAMN05326651, study PRJNA326480) | marine metagenome | isolation source: seawater | place: Indian Ocean: Red Sea | collected 2010
GAAAAATTAAAACAACAACAAAGTAATGGATGAATCTTCTCCCGTTTACGAAAATTTTATGAATAAAATGTCTGCCATGGGTAGTGGTAGACCAAAGATTAACAGAACCACCTTCAATATAGGTGCGAATGTTTTGGAGAGAAGAGTTGCGAACAATTCAAGAAAGATTACGATAATTAAAAGTATATTAAAGAATCAGAAGATTGATATAGGAGAGAAGTTAACAACACCTGAACCAGATAAAACTTCTGAAGTATCAAAAGAATTAGCATCAGTAAATGCTACATTATTAAGTATTGGAAATATTTTATCCACTGACTTTGCAAATCGAATTGCAATTGAAAAGGGGCAGAGTCAATTATTAAAAGCAGAAAAACAAAGAAGAAGACGTTCTCTTGCCGAGAGTGGTATTGAAAGTGTCAAGAAGATTGGTAAGGGTTTAGGTAAAATTACATCACCAATTAGGGAGGGTGGATCAAATATATTAAAGGCACTATCATTACTTGGACTTGGTGTTGCGGGAAATATTGCTTTTGATTTTTTAAAAAGTGATTTTGGTCAAGAAAAAATAGGAGAGTTTTTTACTTTTCTAAAAGATAATTGGAAGTGGATGCTTGGAACTATCATAGGTGTAGGTGGAGCTTTGGCACTTGGTAGTATAATTTCAGGGATTGCTGGAATTGGTCTTGCTTTAAAAGCACTAGTTTTTTTAAAACCTTTACTTGCTTTAGCTGGTTTGGTTGGTATTGGATATGGCATATCTAAATTATTCCCTCGTAGGGGAGAAATGGATAAAGATCCAGAGGCAGTAGTAAATCAATTTGATTATACACAATCTTTCAAAGATAAAGATAATTTTCAACAGGAAGCAAAAAATCTTGCAAGAGAAAATTTAGAAGCATCTGGTGGTAGTGGTATTGGAGTACCAGGATTGAATAAGGGTTTTAATCCTTTTAATCCATTTCCCACTAATCAAAATCTTGATAAAGAACTTATAAAAGAAAAAAATAAAAAACCAAAAATAACTGAGATCACATTACCAATTGAGAAATTAACTGGTAGAAATAAAATTGTCAATCCTGATTTACCAACAACAACTGATGTTCCATATGTAACTTCAATCAATTTAGAAAATGAATACATGAAAAAAACTCCAAAAATACACGGGATAAAACTATAGACTCATGGCATTACCTATTTTACCATTAATAGCACCAGCAGTTGCAATCGGCAAAGGTATAGCTTCAGGGATTAAATCTCTTGGTAGTAAAAAAACTTCAGTTAAATCTGTGGTAAACAAAAGAGAGGAGCAAGTAAAAAATAAAATTTCTCCCAGTAGTTTGCCTTCCATATCACCAAGATATTATGAGAAACCAAAAGAGGCACAGAAATCTACACCAAAAACAAGTGGTGGAAGTGTTAAGTCAGTTAAGATGACAGCAGAAAGCATTAAAAGTTCGTTACTTAATCAGAATAAGTTACTAAAAACTTTAAAATCAAATAATGCTAAATTTGAAAAACAAGAGTTAGAAAGACAAAAACAGGCACAAGCAGTAAGTGGTATAAAATCTGGTTTAAAATCTATTGGTTCAAAACTAACATCACCAATTAAAGGAGTTACTCGTGGAATTGGAACTGCAATACCTTTACTTATAGCAGGAATTTTAGTTAATAGTCTTGAAGGAATAATAAGTGGTATTAGAAATTATTATGAAAAAAATTTAAAACCAAAAGTAGAGTTTGTTCAGAAAAAATTTGATCAACTCAGTAATTTTTTAGCTAATTTTAGTGGTGATAAAGAAAGAGTGATAAGAAATAGAGAAAAAGTGGATAAACAATTTGATAATTTAAAGAAAGTAATTGATGAGAGTAAAATAGAAGAGAGTGTTGATAAAATAAAAGAAATGTCTAAGAAGAAAGATTATAGAAAAATGAGTAAAGAAAATCAAGATAAACTTTTCAAAAAAAGTATGAAGGAGATTGCACCTGATTATGATTTTTCTAATTTAAATGATACTAAAAATGAAATATCATCATTACCTTTTGATATGAACATAAATACCGATACATCTAACATGTATGATGAAGATCTTCTTAATGAAGATTCAAGTGAAATTGTTATTGTTAATCGAACTTTAGTGGTTAGCGAATAGTAGGAGAAATTAATGTCAGGAAGTGCATCAAGAGCATCAATATATGAAAAAATGACTATCAGCAATGATAGTAAGGAAGCAGACATTTCTGCTAAAACTGTATCATTTAATTATTTTGAAAGCGTATATTCACCAGAGATAACTGCTAATCTAATATTTTTGGATGCTTCAGGGTCAATTAAAGCTGATAAGAAAGAAGATGTTCAAGAAAGACTTGGATCTATCAAATCATCACTTCCAATTATTGGAGAAGAAAAACTTACATTTAAAGTAAAATCAAAATCTAGAACATTAGATTTTACAAAAAAACCATTAGTTGTTAATACGAGTCCTGTTGTATCTGAAGATGCAAATAGACAAAGTGTTTTTCTATCACTTGTATCAAAACCTGCGATTGATAATGAACAAATAAAAAATCCAACAATTACATATAAAGGTAGAATAAGTGATACCGTTAAAAAAATTATGAAAGAATTAAACATAACAGATATTGATGTTGATTCAACAAGAAATAATTATGATTTTATATCAAGATCAAAAGGTGGTTTAGATTTAGTCACAGATTTATGTCGAAGATCAATTCCAGTGAATGGAGATCCTGGATACTTCTTTTATGAAACTCAAGATGGTCATAATTTTAAAGCAATTGATAACCTTATCTCAGAAGAACCTGTTGGAACTTACACATATACTGGAGGATTAACAGCAAATTTAGAAAATGATGAAAATGATTTTAAAATTGTCAGACCTCCTATATTTTTAAAAGATCAAAACGTAAAAGAAAGAAAAAAATGGATTTCTTCTCGTAATACATTCTTCAATCCATCAAATCTTAAAACTGAAGAATTATTTTATGCTTTGAAGGGTTCTGAAAATGCAGATCAATCAGGACAACCAGTTAAAAAAACATTAGGAAGAAGGTCTGTAGAATATGCTATTCCTGCACTTAAATACACTACATCTAACTTTCATGTTTTGGATATTGGTAGTTTAGATTTTCAAAATCTTAATCCAAATAATGATCCGAGAGAATGGCAAGCAAAATCTCCAATGAGATATAACCTTTTACATTCTCAGATGATGGAGATACAAGTTCCTTGCAATTTAAATATAAGGGCTGGAAATGTAATTAAGGTTGTGATTGAAAGACAAGGTGATGATAAGGAAGCAGGTGGTTTTGATGAACATGTGAGTGGGAAATATTTAGTTCTTCATCTATGTCATCATTTTGATACTGAAAGGTCATTTACTTCGATGACACTTGCCCGTGACACTTACGGATTACATATAAAGGATTGAGGAGAATAAAAATGAGTTTAGATGAAAATAAAAATAAGCATACTTTTTTCGGAGATAATCCAAGATATTGGATAGGAAAGATAGTAGAGATTGATAAGAGTGGATCTCAAAGAACTCTAATGTCTGGTGGAAGTTGGGGATACCGATATCGAGTTCGTTTGTTATCAGATTATTCAAATAAAGATACTGTAAAAGATGATGATGTTTTTGTAGCACAAGCTTTGGTACCTCTGACTGCAGGAACGGGTGGTGCTGCAAGATCTGAAACTATAAAATTATCACAAAATGACATGGTGTTAGGTATATTTTTAGGAGCAGATGACACAGCACCTGTCATTCTTCATGCTTTTGTTAGAAGTGAACTCGTAAAAAATGATAAATCTGGTTCTAATTATGCAGTCAATACTGGATTTACCGAAAAAGTAAAACCTACAAATTTATTAAAAGATCAAGAAAAATCACAAACTTCTACTCCAGTGATTCCAATAGTAGAACCGAAAGCAAGCAAAGGAAATGGACAGGGAAAGAGCACTCCTGTTGGACAGTTAAAAAATTTAGCGGGTGGAACTGATCAAGAAAATGCTGTTGGTGCTTTTGGTAAGTTATCGGGAAACAAAGGGGGATCAGGAGTCAACTAAATATAAAACAGGAGGATATTTTAAAATATGACCACAAGTTCTGAGACACAACCAGTTGAAAAAAAGGTGACACCAGCACCAGAGAAATTAAACGCACTACAATATGAATCCATGGTTGATTTGATTGAAGCAAATCCACCTGCCGAAATATGGCAAAGTCATATTAAAGATATCAAGACTCGTTATCCTACTGAATTTGAAAATATAGGTCCATCTCTTGTAGAGGTTATGGATCTAGATAAATTTGATGAACATACTGCAAAAGTTAATTATTTTCAAAAATCTGTTGATGTTAAAGTTGATCCTTTATCCATAACTACAGGAACAACTATTTTAACAGCGTCTAAAGAGGTGAAGAGTTTTGCTGTTACAACTGAAGCAAGTTTAACTAATTTTTTAAGTGCTGCAACTAAAATGGATAGTGCTCTCCTTGATTTACCTGGTCAAATTAAAAGTACAGCAGCTTTAATAGCAAATGGAGCACAGACTTTTGTTGGTCAAATGTCAAATGCTATATCTGAAGCATTAATTGGAGGTATTCAAGGTGGATTAAGTTCAATTGCTACAAAAATATTCAGTTCTATTCCTGGATTTAAACAAGCACTAAGAGTTGTAACGAGAGCACAAACTGCTTTAGTTGGTCCAATAGCAGGTGTTTTTAAAGGCATGAACTGTTTGGTTTCAAAAGTGGTCAGTTCTCTACAGGGTGTAGTTGAGGACATGTTGACTGCATTTGTTAAAAATGCATTAAATGCTCCTGCTTGTGCTATACAACAATTTATTGGTGCTGTTTTAACTAAAGTAAATTCTTTGATTGATAATATCGTTACACCTTTAACTGGTGGTATTAGTAAAGTTTTAGGACCATTATTCAAAGTCAAAGATATTTTAAGTGCTGGTATTAATTTGGCAGATAAAATTGGTGATTTTTTCAATTGTGGGGTTGAATCTGATAAAAAGAATCAAAGTAATGGATCAGATAAAATTGAGGTTGATAAAGCATCATCAAAAAAACCAAAAGACACAAAAGAACAACAAAGTATTTTAGACAAAGCAACAAAAGCTGCTAATACCGCATCTGAAGGAATAAGTAATTTTGGTAAGGGTATTCAATCTGGAGCAGAAGAAAAAATAACAAATTTTGAAAAAGAATATGGTCAGTGGACTATTTTTGGATCAAAGGTAAGTGAAGCATCAGAACAAAATATTGGAACTGATTGTTATACTGGAAATGTATTTAAGTGTGGTGCTCCAACTGCAGAGATATTTGGTGGTGATGGACAAGGTGCTTCTGGAAAGGTAATCTTAGGTAAATTTATTGATAAACTTGATCCAGATGATTTATATGGTGAAATTAAAAGGACAGCAAGTATTGTTGGAGTTGATATAACAAATTCAGGTGAAGGATATACTGAAGAACCTATTATCGATTTTAGTGACAGTTGTGATCAAGGTTATGGTGCTTATGGTAAAGTAATTATTGAAAAAAATGTTAATTCTCCTAGATATGGTCAAGTAATTAATGTCATAATGATTAGTGAGGGTGAAAATTATCCAGTAGATTTACCAGCAGATGTTGGTGATGTCTTTATCAAAGAGATTATAGTTGAAAATGGTGGCGAGGGATATGAAAATGCATTTATTGATGATAAATGTATGAATCTTAAAACAATTGACGGTAAAATTGTAAGTGTAGAAATTACATGTCAAAATCCATATAGATCGATACCCAATATAGATATTATTAATCCAGGTATTGGTGCAGTTTTGCGTCCGATTATGTCATCTACTCCACAAGATTCAAATCAAAATCCAACAATTATTGATTCTGTTGATTGTATAGGTGATTTCCCTAAGTCAGGAGAAACATAGCATGAATCAAGAAAATCATGAAATAAAAAGTTTTGGTCCTCAGTTTTTTATTGAAACTGGTTCTGAGGAGATGGAATATGCTGGTAAAGCAGTTTATAAAATTGCTGCCACCACAAAAGATGATAAAAAGAATAATATCTCCTTTCATGAAACTGGTTTTGCAAGATATTATACTGAAGATATTTTTCAGATAGAGTCTGGTATAAAGGGAAAAAGTAATGAAAATAATTTTAGATCGATAGTTCATAATGGAAATTATACTGTTAACGCTGAAAAAGGTGAAATAAGATTAAGAGCAAAAAATATAATTATTGAAGCCACTAATGATCTAAGTTTATTAGCACCAAATACAATACAAATTGGATATCCAGAAAGAGGTGCAACTAAAGAAGTTTTAACAAATGCTGATAAAGTTCATACAACTACAAGAGGAGGCAACATAGGAGATCTACTTAAAACAAGTAGTTTATTTGCTTCTTTTGCTGGAAGTTTTGTTTCTGGTGGTTCTTTAAGTAAAGCAGCATCAGGTATGTTCTCAAAATAGGTATTTAAATGACTTTTCCATACGGTACAGGTAATGTTCATGATTCGGATTCAATATTTGAAGACGTTTTTGTGTATGGAAAATTTAACTATGATTTTAGTGGTGATGGTTTAAGCATTAAGGATTTATTTGTAAGTGGTTTATCAACCTTTGTTGGTGTAGCAACATTCAAAGATGATGTTTTTATTGATGGAGATCTTTCTGTAGGTGGCGATTTTGACATTGAATACCTTAATGTATTTCAAAGATTAAATGTTGGTGCTGCTGGAAGTATATTTGTTGCTATTTCCACCACTAATGGTAGAGATGGACAAGGACAAATCGGAGGTCGCGTAGGTGTAGGAACTACTCAACCTGAAGGTAGATTTCAAGTAGGTGTTGGAGGTGATTTTTTAGATCCATTTTCACCAATAGATGAATTTGAATCTGCTTTAATTGTTGCAGATGATGGATCAGTTGGTATTGGAACAAGTAATCCTTTACATAGTTTTATGATCGAAAGATCTGGAATTGGAACCTTCGTAGTAACAGCAGATACAGTAGCAGGAATAGGAAGTGTTGGTATTGGAACAACTAGTCCAGGTAAATTTGTAGGGATTAATGAGGCATTTACAGGTCCAGTTTCACTTGATGTAAATGGACCAATAAGAGTTGATGGGCATATTTACGATTCTTCAGAATCACCAGGTGTCAATGGATACTATATGAATATGGATGTCGGTGGTATTCGTTGGATTTCTGCCTCTCCCATAGATCAACTTGGCGTGTTAGTTCAAGATGAGGGTGTTTATATACCAAATCCTGGAGTTGCACAAACATTCTCAGTGATGAATTATGTGCAAATTAATAGTTTAGGTCTTGGCACTGATACTACGATTCCTATTCCAGATCCAGACAATCCTACCATGATTGCTAGGATACAAACTCAAGATTTATGGGGATATGAGGGCACTGGAACTAATGCTCCAATTTATAGGATGACTAAAGTTGGTATTAAAAACAATAATCCAAATAGAGATTTAGATATAGATGGAACTCTTCGTGCTACATTCGATGTTGATTTTGATGCAAAATTAGATGTTGATGGTGATACTACTTTAAATGCCACATTGGATGTTGATGGTGATACTACTTTAAATTCTACATTAGATGTCGATGGTGCTACAACACTTAATGATTTATTAGATGTAGATGGTCCTACAACTCTTAACAATACACTTGATGTTGATGGTGCTACAACACTTAATAACACTTTAGATGTTGATGGTGCTACAACACTTAATGATATACTAGATGTAGATGGAAACACAGATCTTCATGCTAATTTGACGGTTGATTTAAATACTTTATTAAAGGGTACACTAGATGTTAACGGAGTTTCTAATTTTAATAACACAACTGATGCCACAAGTTCTACTAGTGGTGGTTCAGTAACAATTGATGGCGGAACTGCCATAGCTCTTAAATTATTTGTAGGTGGAGATACTAGAATAGAATCAACTTCACCGTCAAATAATTCAACAGACGGTGCCTTAAGAGTTGCTGGTGGAGTTGGTATTGGTTCAACTTTAAATGTTGCGGGACAAGTAATAATAGAAGACCAAACTTCATCTACTAATAAAGATACTGGTGCTCTTATAGTAGATGGTGGAGTCGGTGTTGAAGAGAATGTTAATGTTGGCGGAAATGTAAGAATAAATGCAAATGAATCATCTACTAATAAAGATACTGGTGCTCTTGTAGTTCAACAAGGTGGAGTTGGTATTGAAGAGAACTTAAATGTAGGTCAAGATACAAAATTAATTGGAACTTTAGAGTTAGAAAATTCAATAATTGATAAGTTAAACAGTGTCGGATATGATGTTAATAAAACAAAAAATGATTATAGATTATCTGCAATTGGAGCTGGTGTATCTTGGAGACCTTCAGGTGTAGATACTGAAAATGCAATTTGGGTAACTGTTGACGGTGATGATAATAATAGTGGATTCTTGGAGGGAGATGCAAAGAGAACCATTGGTGCTGCTGCCTCAATCGCACAAGGAGGTGACACAATTATAATCAGATCAGGAACTTATGTAGAAAACAATCCAATCGGACTGAGAACTGATGTTTCTGTATCTGGAGAAGATTTAAGATTAGTTACTATTGTTCCTCAAAATAGAACTAAAGATGTTTTTCATGTAAGAAGAGGATGTTTAATTCAAAACTTAAACTTTTCTGGTCCTAATGACGATGGAAAGGGTGGTGTTTCATATAATCATCCTAACTGTGGTGCAGTTGCCTTTCCACCAACACAGGCAGCAGTAAATGCAGGTATAGATTTTCAAGCAGTCACTGGTTTTACAGAAATAGGTCCAGCAAATGAGGGAATTAGTGGAAGATGGAGATCACCATATATTCGTAATTGCACTAACTTTATGACTGGTAGTATTGGTATGAAAATTGATGGTGATTATGCAAATGCTAATTTCACAGGATCAACAGACCTTGGACAGGATTTGAAATCTATGGTATGTGATTCTTTCACTCAGTATAATGAAAATGGAATTGGAGTATCATTATCAAATAATGCTTATGCTCAGTTAGTTTCAATCTTTACGATTGCTACTGATATTGGAATATCATGTGTTACGGGTGGACAGTGTGACTTAACAAACTCCAACTCATCATTCGGTAATGTTGGATTAAAAGCAGATGGTATTGGAAGGACAGAGTTTACTGGTCAAGTATTTACAAATACTGCTGCTGAAAATGATAGTATTGCAATCAATGATTGTAAAGATTCTCAAGGTAGGTTTAGAAAACCTTTTGATGGTCAAGGTTTATTCTTTAAGATAAATTTAGCAGATTATAATGATACAACAGCTACAGGGGTTTTAAATGAACCAATGAAGTTGATAAGAGGGATTAATGTAATAGATGGTGGACTACCAGGTGATTATAATCCAGCAGCACCACCACTTGTTACAGTTCCAAATCCATTAGGACCAGAAGCAATTATTCCTGAGTTTTCAGCAAATGTAAGTGCTGCTGGTACAATAACATCGATTGATGTGCTTTCGAGTGGTAGAAATTTCTTACCAAATCAATCATTTACAGTGAATGTAAGTGGAGGTGGAAACGCACAGTTAGAAGCTGACACCGATCCAATATTATTTACAGTTGCCATAGCATCAGAACCAACTATAACTGGATTAACTACAATTACTTTTAATGAATTTATTCCATATAAAGTTAATGCTGGAGTTGATATTGAATTGAGAAGAATTAGTCGTATAATTACAAGTTCTCATTCCTTTGAATATATTGGTGCTGGTACAGATATAAATAAAGCGAACCCTTTCCAAGGTGGAGTTCCTATCACAGAAAATGAGGTTATTGCTATCAATGGGGGACAAGTTCCATTTACTAGCACCGATCAGAAGGGTAATTTTAGAATTGGTGAAGGTTTAGTTGTTGATCAAACCACCTCGACTATTCGAGGAAGAGATTTCAACCGAGCAATTCAAGCACAGTTAACACCATTAATATTAGCACTCAGATAATATGGCAATAGCACCAGTCAATAAGTTTATATCAATCGCAGTTCCTGTCGCACCAGGATTGCAAAAGTTGTATGAAGTTCCTACAGGTGCTTCAGCGTTGATATTATATGCTCAAGTTGCTAATGTTGGAATCGGAACTTTTCCTACAGTTACTTTTCTTCAAAGAAGGGAATCAAGAAGCACAGGATTAACAAGAGATGTGCGAGTTATAAAAGATGTAGAAGTACCACCTAATGATGCTGTTATAATAGTTGATGGTAGATTAGTTTTAGAAAAAACACCAACAACTTTAGATCGTATTTTTATATCTGGAATACAGAGTGGTGTCAGCACAGTAACTGATGTCACTTATCATGAACCTTTAGGTGTGGCAACTGTAACTACAATTGATAATCACGGATTTACTAAAGGTGATCAGATTACAATGGGTGGTATTGCTTTCACATGCTCAAATAATAATTCAGGTATTACAACTACAATTTTCCCAGATCCTCAAGCATCGTATACTGTTATTAATGTCAATAATTTAAAATCATTTGCTGTAGAAGTTGGAACTTCAAACGGAATCAATCATTTCTTTAATCCAGCAATTCATACTTTTGTAAGAGCAGGTATAAATTCAGTAACAAGAACTTCTACAGGACAGAGATATACTGCTACTGCTGGAACTTATGATGCTAAAACTGGGGTATTAAATTTAACGCTTCCAAATCATAATATTATGAACAGTGCTACCACTAAAAATGTGAACAGTGCTACTTATGATGCTTTATCTGGAATTATGACAGTGACATCAACTGGTCATGGACTTTCATCTAATTCAATAGTTAAATTTTTTGATAATTCACTAAGATTTAAATGTACGATGGATAGTAATACTTCAATTAAAACATATCCAAGAACAACCGATCCTGTAAGTGGTTTCTTTAAACCCATATCAAATATAACCACAGATACTTTCGAAGTAGATGTAGGAAAAAGTCCCCTTGTAACATTTACTCCAACTGCAGTGGAGTTTGATACAACATCTGGAATTATGACATGCACAATTGGTGCTAATGATTTAAGAACAGGAACAAATGTTAAACTAGCAACTGGTAGTCTTAACTTTCAAACTAATAGTGGAGCAATTTCCTATCCACAATCAGGAAACACTGGAGCATATGATACAGCAGTCGGCATTACTTCAGATACAGTCACAACAATTACATTAAATGTTGGAACAACAGGAGTAACTGGAATCTATACATTTACATCTGCTGCGAGTGGTGCTGTAATTAGTGGTGGTAATTATCCTTATACTTGGTGTGGAGATGATGGTGTCGGTGGTGATGCTGTAAATGCCATGTCAACAGGAACTGAGAGAATAGGAATTGCTACAAATTCAATGGTATTTACTTGTAGTCAAGATGGAAATGACTCAGAACATGCGTATCCAAGAGTTGGTGATCCAGCACATAATGTAGATTTATATCTAATAGAAGCAACAGCAAATACTATAAGTGTAAATGTCGGAATTTCAACTCAGGGTGGATTGGTCGCTCCACTACAAATGGAATTTGTGGCAAGTATCCTAGAGAATAGTAATGCCTAAGTATCTAAGCGGGAGAGTAAAAAGAACTCCTCAAAACCGTTTAACAGACGACAGATATCGATATCTTGGATTAGACCAAGCAGAACCTAATATTGGTGATCCACCCACTCCTGCAGGATCTTTAAATATTCCTGCTGGACAGCAATATCAGGTAGTATCCGTCTTATCAAATCCAGGCGAGAGATATTGGGTTCCAATTCAGGGTGGTTTAATACCTGGTTCAATATCTATTTTTGATGAGGGATCATTAGTAGGATCTCTTAGTAGTATAACTCAAGTAAATTTTGTTGGTAACTCTTTAAATGCCATCGCAACTCCTTTTGTTAGTGGTGTTTCACCAGGAAATATTGCAACGATTACAGCAGCACCGCCTGGATTAAATGGTAGTGTATTGTTTAAAGATTTAGGTGATTTTGCAACATCATCTGATTTAGTATTTAATAGCACTGTTGGTATTTTAACTGTAGGAAAAGGTTTAGATGTTGGTGATACTGGATTAAAAGTTGGAGTCGGTGGAACTTTTGTAACAGTTACATCTGGTATAGGATCGGTTGGTATTGGAACGACTGATCCAACACAAGAACTTGATGTTAATGGTGATTTTAGATTAAGAAAAAAATTATATGATTATACAAATTATCCTGGTGTTCAAGGAGATCTCTTAGCAAATGGTGCGTATGGTGTTGAATGGATTAGTAATAACGCTGTACAAACTGGTGCTGGTGGAAATATATACGACATTCAATTTCACAATACTGCTGGATTAGTAGATGGTGCTTCAACTAATGGAGGTAAGTTTGTATATCGTGCTGATACTTCTCGTGTTGGTATCGGAAGCACTCAACCAGAGGAATTATTAGATGTAGTTGGACATGCTCGATTTAGTCAGTTAGAAGTCAAGTCAGGAGTTTCAACATTTAGAGGTGCGATTGATGCAAATGCTGGAATCGTTGCTAATAGTGTTCGTGTTGAAGATTTAACACAAGGTCGTGTTGTCTTTGTAGGATTAAATGGAGAATTACTTGATGATGCTGATTTTAATTATGATAGTGCCAATGATACATTAAATGCTACTGCTGTATCTGTAGGAAATACTGTTGACACAACAAATCTAAAGGCAACAGGAATTTCAACTTTAGGTAATATTAAAGTTGATACAAATACAATTACCACTAATGCAGCTGCACTTATATTAAACGCATCAAGTGGAATTGTTCAATCTGATGCGGGTGTTTTTATTTCTGTAGCAACCCAATCAATTACGAAAGACACGGGATCTTTTGTTACTGAGGGTGGTGCTGGTATTGAAAAGAATTTAAATGTTGGGGGTAAATTTAATGTTGCTGGTATTACAACTTTAGCATCCTCTGGGGGTATCACAACAACAGGTGGTGACTTATATGTTGGTGGGAGTTTATTCATTAAGAATAATTTTGTTCAAAGTCAAGGAACTTTTGACAATTTATTAGTACTCGGTATATCTACATTTCAAGGCAATACAAATCATAACCAAACAATAATTGGAAATCGGTTAACTTTATCTGGTGTATCCACATTTAGCGATACGCTTAATATTATTGACAATAAATCAATTAATTTAGGAACAGGTAAGTCAATATTTTCTGATGGTTCTACCTTAAATATAGATTCTTCAAACAACAATAATATTGAGATAAAGGCAAATACTGACGGAGGCACTGGCGGTAAGATAAATCTAGTAAATGTTGGTAGTGGAGTTACAATTAATCCACAGGGAACAGTTGATGTATATTCTAGCAATGCTCTAAGATTACAAGTTAAATCAAGTGGAATAGAGGTTACAGGAAACACTAAAACAACATCATTAGAGGTAACTAATCTTGCTGATCTTAAAGGTGATGTAAATTTAGGAGGTTCATCCTCAGATGATATAGAATTTAAAGGAAAAGTAGACTCAGATATTATCCCAAACACATCTGGCACTTATGATTTGGGAAGCAGTTCTTTCAAATGGGATGAAATTTATGCAAATCAAATTGAAATCAATACAGTTATAGTACAAGAAACTCTTGATGTTACAAATTTATATGTAAGTGGTATATCAACATTCATAGGAATTGCAACTTTTGCTTCTGGTATAGTTGTTACTTCTGGAGTATCTACATTTTTTGACGCTATAAACTTAAATACAAATGCGGTCACTGGTAGTGTTATACAAGATCAAAATGGAATATTAAATATACAAGCAGATATAATCAATTTTAAAAATGGTGGTGGTCAAGAAAAACATGCCATCTTTAATCAAAATGGATCTGTAGAATTATACTTTGACGATGATAAAAAATTCTCTACCACTGGGGTTGGCGTTTCGATATATGGAGGTCTTCAAGATAAAGATGGAGATGTAGGAACAGCAGGACAAATATTATCATCAACTGGAACAGAATTAGATTGGATTGATGGGACAGGGGTAACAGCAGGGAATGCGGATAGAATAAAAATAAATGATGACACTACAGGTTCAGGTACTCATTATATTCATTTTGGTAGTGAAACATCTGGTTATGATGATGTTGAAGTTGATAGTACAGGTTTAGTTTACACAAATGGTAATGTCGGTATTGGAAGCATTATCCCTAGACAAAAATTTGATGTTAGAGGTAAAGCATTTATAACAGATGCTGGTGGGGATGTGTTATCTTTGGAATCCACCGCTAGTTCATCAAGAAGCACACTTAAATTAGTTACAAATGGAAATGATTGGGAGATAGGAGCAAGAGGTTCTGCAACTGTAAATGCACCTAATTCTTTCTATGTTTATGACAATGCTACAAGTGACTATAGACTGGTCATCAATCCAACTGGAGCATTTGGTATAGGAGGAGTAAATAATTACGGAACATCAGGTCAAGTATTAGCAAGTCAAGGATCTAACAATCCACCACAGTGGGTTGATTCTACCACAGGTAATCTATCAACTATAGATGTTAAACAGGATAATTACTGTGGTGTAGATGACAGTTCTTTAAATCCAATCTCAGTTACTCCAACATCTGCTGGAATCACTACGATTGGTATTGGAACTACCAGTAATGCTTATGGAAGAAGATTTGTTCAGGATAATGATCCAACTACGCCAGCTGGTGGAGGTTATACTGCCTGTGATGGTGATATATGGTATGACACATCTACATAAATATGCTATAATAAATATAGTTTTAATTCATAAATAATAAAAATATCTAATAGTCATGTCGGTAAAGATTAGAAAAAATGGTGCATGGGTGACCATAGGTGGTGATAAAGGTGAGAAGGGTGATAAGGGATTTAAAGGAGATAAAGGAAATGTTGATGATAAAGGAAATAAAGGTGATAAAGGATTAAAAGGAGATAAAGGTGATAAGGGTAATGATGGTGGTGTTGGTAATAAGGGAGATAAGGGTGAAAAAGGGTTAAAAGGTGATGAAGGATTAAAAGGTGATAAAGGAAATAAAGGTGATAAAGGATTAAAAGGTGACGTAGAAGAAAAAGGAAATAAAGGTGAAAAGGGTGAAGTAGGTGAAAAGGGTGATAATAAAGGTTCAAAGGGTGATAAAGGTCAAAAAGGATTAAAAGGTGACGTAGAAGAAAAAGGAAATAAAGGTGATAAAGGAATAAAGGGTGATAATAAGGGTGAAAAGGGACAAAAAGGAACCAAGGGAGAGAAGGGTGCTGTAGAAGATAAGGGAAATAAAGGGGATGAGGGTGATAAAGGTGATAAAGGAAATGTTGATGATAAAGGAAATAAAGGAGAACAAGGACAAAAAGGAAATAAAGGTGAATTTAAAGGGCAAAAAGGTGAGAAGGGTGATGTTGAAGCAGTAGGAAATAAAGGACAAAAGGGAGAAAAAGGTCAATTTAAGGGTGATAAAGGTGATGCAGGTCAGAAGGGTGCGATAGATGAAAAAGGAAATAAGGGGGAACCAGGAACTGGAGGAGTAACTATTAATAATGATGTAAATGATTATGTTCTTACTGCAACAGGAAATCCAAGTGTAATACAAGCAGAATCTAGATTAAGATTTGATCCTACTGGTAGACTGGATATATATGCTGGAACTGGTGACACTCATATTGAGATGGGTCATGGAGCAAATAATCAATATGCATACCTTGACTTAATTGGTGATACGAGTTATACTGATTTTGGTGCAAGAATTATAAGAGGTAATACTGGTGCAAATACTTTTTCGCAAGTAGCACATCGAGGCACAGGTGAACTGCAATTCATTGCTCAAGATAATGGAGCAATGAAATTCTTTGGTAATCATTTTGGATTTAGAAACACTTCTCGTATTATCAATTCACTCAATGGATATGGAAGTGGAAACTCTGGTTTTAGATTAATCACCAATGTTTTCACTGGATGGCCATTCAATGGCACAGCATATTCTTATGATACTGGTATTTCTGTGAATCAAGGAAATGGTGGTGGATGTCTACTTGTTATGTTTTCTAATACCCATAATCCTGGAATTAATGGTGAACATGCATTATATCTTGTTAGACTTTGGGATTCTGGAAACGGTAATCCTACTGCAGTAGCTATTGTTCAAACCAGTACCTTCTATAGAGCAACCTTTGGTAAAAGTTCACAAAATACTGTTGTCATTACAGGACAAAAAGGAGGTAATTATGTTACAATTATGGCAGCAGGAGGAATGGTTCTTTAATTATGTCAATCACAACATCTTATAGTTGGCACGTTAGTCAATTATTTACACAAAATACACCAAATGATTATACTGTTAATGGCATGGAAGGATATCTATATGGTATTGATAGTAATGGTATGAACAGCACTGTACTCTTTTCATTGAATTTTACAGTGCCAGATTCTTATTCTTCTGGAGAATTCACCGATTTTGATAATCTAACCAAAGAACAAGTTTCAAGTTGGATTACCTCAACACTAACAGCAGAAGAGCAACAGATGATTAAAGATAAATTAAATAAACAATTATTAATTTTTTATGGTAAAAATGGGAATGTTGGAATAGGAACTTCAGCAGATGATTATGGTAAACCTTGCGTACCTTGGGATGTAACTTAAATTAACCAATTATCTGCCTAACTAAATAGAACATAGAAATATTTTGGCCGAAATAAGAAGATGCCTCTTAATAGATTAGAGAATTTTATAAAAAACATAGAGGGAAGAATAC
>MDTE01069618.1_pt1 | contig 16830 bp, 15 predicted proteins | sample 811231 | NCBI WGS metagenome assembly MDTE01 (sample SAMN05326651, study PRJNA326480) | marine metagenome | isolation source: seawater | place: Indian Ocean: Red Sea | collected 2010
AAATAGGAGCTCATAATAAGCCAGTTATTTTTTTACATCCAAAAGATTTTTTTGGCACTTTAATTGAACTCGAACAGGAGTAATGCTTGTTCAGTTTTGATTTCATAATATTTTATATTATTCTTTGGTGGATTGTCTTATTTATTTTATTGCCAATGGGTATAGAGAAAGAAGAAAATCTTCAGGTTGGTAATGATCCTGGAGCTCCCAAAAACCCAATGATAAAAAAAAAGTTATTATACTCAACAATAATTACTTTTTTTCTAACCCTAATAATTGTTTTTTTTAAAAATGAAATTTTCTAATTTTTTCATTCCAACTCGAAAGGAGAAACCGTCTGATGCTAAAATAATTTCTCATATTTTGATGTTAAAAGCTGGAATGATCAGGCAAGAAACCTCTGGTATTTATTCTTGGCTACCTCTTGGTTATAGAGTTCTAAAAAAAATCATACAGATTATTGAAGACTTCCATGAATCAAATGGAATAAACCAAATTCTGATGCCGACAATCCAAAGTTCTGAAATTTGGAAACAAAGTGGAAGATATGATACTTATGGAAAAGAGATGTTGAGAATTAATGATAGACATTCAAAAGAACTCCTTTATGGACCTACTAATGAAGAAATGGTTACGGCTTTAGGAAAACAAAATATTAAAAGTTACAAACATCTTCCAAGATACCTTTACCATATTCAATCAAAATTTAGAGATGAAATAAGACCTAGGTTTGGAGTAATGCGTGCTAGAGAATTCATAATGAAAGATGCGTATAGTTTTGATATTAATGAAACTGAAGGCGAAAAAACATATTATAGATTTTTTAGACTTTATCTGAGAATATTTAAATCAATGGGCATACCAATTGTTCCTGTTAGAGCACCAAGTGGAGAAATTGGTGGAAGTCTATCCCACGAATTTCACCTAATTGTTGAAACTGGTGAATCAGTTATACATATTGATGAATCAATTATTGAAAAGAATTTAGAAAAACTTGATGATTTAGAACTAAGTAATCTGGATGTGTTTACTGATGAGTACTACAAAAATGAAAAAAAATCAAAAAAACTAAAAAAAACACAAAGTATTGAATTAGGTCATATTTTTTTATTTGGAAAGAAATACTCAAAAGCTTTTGATTTTAATATTGAATATGAAAATGGAAAACTTACCCCATTTATGGGGTCATATGGCATTGGCATTTCTAGAATTCCCGCTGCTATAATTGAATATTCAAATGATGACAAAGGAATATTATGGCCAAATCAAATCTCACCATTTAATGTTATCATAATAAATTTAATTAATGATAATGGTCTAACTACAAAATTCAGTGAAGATTTATACCTCAATTTAAAAGAAAAAAATATTGATGTTATTTATGATGATAGAAATGAAAGGCCAGGAATAAAATTTTCAGATGCAGATTTAATTGGCATTCCAATTCAAATTATAATTGGAAAAAATTTAATTAATGATGGTAATGTTACTGTAAAATTCAGAAAAAATGTCAGTGAAATTAATCTTTCCAAAAATGAAATCTTGAATTTTATTGTTAAAAATATAAAAAAATAAATGATTACTTTTTTTGAAATATGGGTTTCTATAAAGTATTTGTTACCAAAAACTAGAGAGAAGTTTTTTTCTATAATTACGATCTTTTCGTTTGTAGGCATAGCCTTGGGAGTTGCAACACTTATTATAGTAATGTCTGTAATGAATGGGTTTAGAGAGGAACTTACTTCAAAAATACTTGGAGTAAACGGGCATTTAAAAATTCAACCTATAAATAATTTTAAGATTAATAATAATGATAAGATTTCAAAATTAATAAAAAATAACATAGATGATCTGAATGTTAATAAAGTTTTAATTGGACAAGGTTTGATAAATTTCAATGGTTTTTCTACTGGTGTTTTGATTAAAGGTATCGATGGTGAGTATTTCAAAGAAAGGAATATTTTTAAAGAAAAAATAAATTTTAAAAATCTTAAAAAATTCAATAATAATCAAGGTGTTTTTGTTGGAGAAAAATTAAGAGACAAATTAAATCTGAAAATTGGTGATTCAATCAATATTATTTCTCCAGATAGTTATGAGACAATTTTTGGAAATATTCCAAGAACTGCTAATTTCAATATTATTGGTTTTTTTAGTATAGGAATGTACGAATATGATTCTTCTCTTGTTTATATGCCACTTAAACTTATGCAGGATTTTTTAAACGTAGATAACCAGATAGATTTTTTTGAGATTCAGATAAATAATTTTGATGATTTAAATAGAATTAATAATGAAATTTCAAAATTATTACCGAAATATTTTAAAGTTGTTGATTGGAGAAAATTAAACCCTTCATTATTTAATGCAATAGAAGTTGAGAGAAATGTGATGTTTTTAATTCTATTGCTTATTATAATTGTCGCTGCTTTTAATTTAATTTCTTCAATGATAATTTTGGTCTCATCTAAAAGTCGTGATATTGGTGTTTTAAGAGTTTTAGGGGTTTCAAGAAGTCAATTGCTCAAGATTTTTATGATTAATGGACTCATAATTGGAATATGCGGTACATTTCTTGGTTTGATTTTAGGTTTACTTTTTTGTTTTAATATTAATGAAATTAAATCTTTTTTAGAATTATTTCTTGATTCAGAACTTTTCTCAGAAGAAATCTATTTCTTTTCTAGACTCCCAGTAATTATTGAATTTAAACAAATTTCAAATATTGTATTAATTTCTTTAGGATTGTCATTTTTAGCTACAATTTATCCATCAATAAGAGCAACAAAAATTGAACCAATAAACCTTATAAAGTGGGATTAAATTTTGATTAAACTTAATGATATAAATCAAACTTATACTCAAGGAAAATCAACGATTGAAGTATTTAGTAATTTAAATCTAGATTTAAATGTTAAAAATAATATTGGTATAATTGGTCCTTCAGGCTCAGGAAAATCCTCTTTATTAAATATTCTAGGTTTAATAGAAAAGCCTAAATCAGGAGATTATTTTTTTAATGGTAATGATTGTATTAATATTAAGGTTGAAAAAAGAACTAATATAAGAAAGAAAGATATTGGTTTTATATTTCAAAATAATCAATTACTTGAGGATTTCACAGTATTAGAAAATATTGCATTACCATTGATTTTAAATGGAGAAAGTTATTCAAGATCTATTAATGAATCATTGAAGTTGTTAAAAATTCTTGGTCTGGAAAAAAGAAGAAAGTTTAAACCAGGACTGCTTTCAGGAGGTGAACAACAGAGAGTGGCTATTGCAAGAGCAATTATAAAAAAACCTTTGTTACTTTTGGCTGATGAGCCCACCGGAAGTTTAGATGATCTTACAGCATCTTTAGTATTTGATTTTATGCTTAAACTATCAAAAGAAAATGGAATTCTAACAATAATAGCTACTCATAATTTAAAACTAATACAAAAACTCGATAAATGTTTTAAAATTGAGAATGGGAAACTTAATGAAATCTAATTTAAAAGAATTTATTCACTTAAGAAATTACTCACAATATTCACTATCAAGAGGTGCTATTAAGATAAATGAATTGGTTAAGTTGTGTCGTGAAAAAAAGATTCCTGCAACAGGTATTAGTGATTTTAATAATTTATTTGGAGCAATGGAATTTTCTATTGAATGCCAAAAAAGCGGTGTGCAACCTATTGTAGGTTGTAATTTATTCTTTTCCACTGATGAATTTGTTGATGGGTATTTATTTTTAATTGCAAAAAATAAAAAAGGTTTTGAAAACTTGTCAAGACTTGTTTCAATTTCTTATCTTGAAAATTCAAATTCTAGTAATCCATTCGTAAATTTGAAAAACCTAAAGGATTACAATAATGAAATTATTTGTATGGCTGGGGGTGAATCTGGTGTAATTACTAAAAATTTTCTTAATGATCAAAATAATAAATCAAAAAAACTAATATTTCTTCTAAGCGAAATATTTGAGCATGACTTTTTTTTAGAAATTCAAAGGTGTAAAAAAAAACCTAACAAATTGGAAGATTTTCTTGTAAATGCATCTATTAATGAGAAAATTCCTCTTGTTGCAACTAATGAAAATTATTTCCTAGAAAAAAAATTCTTCAATACTCATGACGCACTCTTAAGTATTTCTCAACAAAAATATTTAGACTCTGAAAATAGAATGAAAAGTTCAAAAGATTATTACTTTAAGAATAAAGATGAGATGTTGGAATTATTTGATGATATCCCAGATTCATGTCTTAACACCATCGCTATTAGCAAAAAGTGCTCATTTTTGCTTAAAGAAAAAAAACCCACTTTACCAAAAATACAATTTGATGGATCTGATGAAAATGCACAATTGAGAATAATGGCAACTAAAGGACTTAAAAATAGAATTAAAGATGTTGAAAATAAAGAGGCTTATAAAAGAAGGCTTGATTATGAATTAGAAGTTATTTTAGGGATGGGTTATTCAAGTTATTTCTTAATTGTTGCAGATTTTATAAATTGGGCTAAACAAAATGGTGTTCCAGTTGGTCCTGGGCGAGGCTCAGGAGCAGGTTCTTTAGTTGCATGGGCGTTGTCGATCACCAACCTAAATCCGATTAAATTTGGGTTGCTTTTTGAGAGATTTCTTAACCCTGAAAGAGTTTCCTTACCTGATTTTGATATTGACTTTTGTATGGATAAAAGAGATGAAGTTATTCGATATGTTCAAGAAAAATATGGAAAATCAAATGTCGCACAAATTATAACTTTTGGATCATTTCAAGCTAGAGCAGCTTTAAGAGATGTTGGAAGAGTTATGCAACTTCCATTAAACCAAATTGATGAATTTTGTAAAATGTTTCCATATAACCCCGCCCAACCAACTAATTTAAAAGACAAAATTGAAAACGACCAGAATTTAAAAAATATTTTTAAAAATGACCCTAGCATAGAAAAACTTTTTGAGATTTCCAGAGATTTAGAGGGTTTGTTTAGACATGCATCCACGCATGCCGCAGGAATAGTCATTGCCGATCAATCTCTTCAGAAAATCATCCCTTTATATAAAGATCCAAAATCTGAAATACCTGTAACTCAATTTTCTATGAAGTTTGTAGAAAAAATGGGTTTAATAAAATTTGATTTTCTAGGATTAAAAACATTAACTGTAATAAATGAAACATGTAAATATTTAAATAAAAGGTCAGTTCAAATAGACATAAATAATATTCAATTGAATGACATCAAAACTTTTGAACTTTTAAGAAGTGGGAATACAACTGGAGTTTTTCAACTTGAGGGTCAAGGTATGAGAGAAACATTAAAAAAAATTATTCCAGACAGATTTGAGGATTTAATAGCAATTGTTTCTTTATACAGACCAGGACCAATGGATAACATCCCAACTTTTATAAATAGAAAGCAAAATAGGGAAAAATATGAATATCTTCATCCAAACCTAAAAAGTATTTTAGAGGAGACATACGGAATTATGGTATATCAGGAGCAAGTTATGTTAATAGCTCAGAAAATTGCAGGCTTCAGTTTAGCTAAAGCAGATTTGCTAAGGAGAGCAATGGGTAAAAAAATTAAATCTGAAATGGCAGCTCAGAAATCAAATTTTTTGGATGGATGTGTTAAAAATAATATTGAAAAATCAAAAGCAATTAAATTATTTGATGAAATTGAAAAATTTGCAGGTTATGGATTTAATAAAAGTCATGCGGCTGCATATGCGATGATTTCGTATCAGACTGCTTATTTAAAAGCAAACTTTCCTCTAGAATTTCTTTGTGCTTTGATGAATTGCGATATTGGGAATTTTGAAAAACTATCAGGATATTGTAATGAAGTAAAAAAGTTTGGTTTTGAAATCTATAATCCGAATGTTAATACTTCAGATACTTGTTTTAAAGTTGTGTATGATGAAAATCTTAACCCAGTTGGAATTAATTTTGGCTTAAGTGCAATTAAAAATATTGGTCAAACATCAATTACTGAACTGCTAGAAGAAAGAAAAAAAAATGGAAAATTTAAAAATATTATGGATTTATTAAAAAGAGTCAATAATAGTACTTTGAATAAAAAAATCCTTGAAGCTTTAGTTTTCTCAAACTCTTTGATTTCTCTTGAGAGAAATCAAAATTATCTATCATCTAATATTGATAAGTTGTTAAGTTTTAATGCTAATTTTCATAAAAACTATGTAAGTAATCAAACAACTCTATTTTCTGACGATCTTGATAAAGATCAATTCAATTCTGATAATTATAAAGAATGTAATAATAATGAGAAATTAAAGATGGAATTAGATGCTTTTGGTTTCTATTTGTCAGACCATCCTTCAAAATATTATAAAAACCTATATGCTGGTGATAATATTTACGATATTGAAATACTCTCTGAAGAATCTAATAATGAAAAGGTTGATAGTAAGATATTCTCTTCGATTGCTTCTATTTCAGATCTAAAAGAAAGAACATCTAAAATAGGAAAAAAATTTTGTTTCTTTAATTTATCAGACAATACTGGTGATTTAGATGTAATTTGTTTTTCTGAAGTATTAGAAGATATAAATTTCCAATTAAGAACTGGATCAACTTATTTATTTCACCTTGTATTGCAAAAAATGAAAGATTCAAGAAAATTTATGGTTAAAAACATCATAGATCTTGAGAGTACATTTTCTAATTCATCAAATTATTATGTTGCACTAAACCCAAAAAATTTAGATTTTCACAAGTTAGGTGAATTATTGAGAAACACTGAACAAGGTAAAAATAAAATCTTTTTTAATATGACCCTATCTAAATATAGAATAAATTTAGATAGTAAAAAAAGTTTTAAAATTGATATGGAGTTTTTAAAAAATTTAAAAAATGTTAATGGAGTTATTAATGTTAACAAAAGTAATTAAAAAAAAAGTTGATTTAAAAAAACTTTTTATATAAATTCGAAATCACTAATTTCAAACATACGACTTCTCTGGTGTTTTTTGTCGTATGAATGTATAACCGGAGCTATATTGAATAATATTACGATTAAAGATTTATTAGATGCAGGTATTCATTTTGGTCATAAGACTAATAGATGGAACCCTAAAATGTCTGATTTCATTTTTGGTCATAGAAATGGCATCCATATAATTGATCTACAAAAGACAATCGTTCTTCTTAAGGAAGCACTTGATGCGGTAAAGAACTATTCCACAGAAGGCAAAAATATATTATTTATTGGAACAAAAAGACAAGCATCAGATCTTATAGAAAAGTATGCAGTTGATTGTAATCAATATTTTATAAATAAAAGATGGTTAGGAGGAATGCTGACTAATTGGGATACAATTCAGAATTCAATTAAAAGATTAAAAGATATGGAGGAAATTTTGGAAAACAAGATAAATTCATATACTAAAAAAGAAATACTTAATTTTGAAAACTCTGTGGAAAAATTAAATAAAGCACTTGGAGGAATAAAAAATATGGTTGGTAAGCCTGACCTTTTGTTTATTATTGATACAAATAAGGAAATACTTGCTGTAAAAGAGGCTAATAAAATAGGAATACCAATTGTTGCGGTTCTAGACTCAAATTCAAGCCCCGAAGGGATAGATTACCCAATTCCTGGAAACGATGATGCAATAAGATCTATTGAATTTTATTGCAGCGCGATAAGTGAGACCATAAAAAAAAATAAAAAAATAATTACAGAAGATAAAACAAAACAAAAACAATAGTTATGACATTTACTTCCACAGACATTAAGACTTTAAGAGAAAAGACTGGTGCTGGAATGATGGACTGTAAGAAGGCTTTGAGTGAAACAGACGGAAAAATTGAAAGTGCTATTGAGTGGTTAAGAAAAAATGGAATAAATACAGCTCAAAAAAAATCATCTAGAACAACATCAGATGGATTGATCAATGTCAATATCCAAGACAAATCTGGAACTATAATAGAAATCAATGCTGAAACTGACTTTGTTGCTCGTAATGAAAATTTTCAACAATTCTGTGATGGAATTTCTCAAACCTGTTTAAATAAAAAGATTGATAATTTAGAGGAACTTCTACTAACTAATTACTGTGATACCCAGACTATTGTAAAGGATGAACTAACTAATTTAATTTCTAAATTAGGAGAAAATATTGTTATAAAAAAAATGAAACTAATTACTTCTGATAATTCATTTTTACAAAAATATGTTCATAATGCTATTTCAGAATCGTGTGGCAAGATTGGTGTTATATTAGTTTTTGCGTGTAAGGAATTTAATGACAAAGTCAATGAATTATCAAAGCAAATTTGTATGCATATAGCCGCAACCGATCCAAAATCACTTACAAAAGAAGATTTAGATAATAACCTTGTTGAAAAGGAAAGATTGATATATTCCGAACAACTTAAATCATCTGGAAAACCACCAGACATTCTTGAAAAGATTATTGATGGTAAAATTCATAAGTTTTATCAAGAAGTATGTTTACTTGAACAAATTTTTGTCATAGATAATAAAAGTAAAATCAAAGAATGCATTAGTGAATTCAATAAAATAAATAATCTAGATTTTTTAATAAAAAATTATTGCATATTTAAATTAGGTCAAGAATAAAAAATAGTTTTTGCTTTGCTAAATTTTAAAAAAAAACACATTATGCTTAAGCTTTCAGGTGAAGCATTGATGGGGGGAAAGGATTTTGGCATTGACTTAGACACAATTAATTCAGTTACTAGTCAAATTGCAATTGTCTGCAAAAAAGGAATAAAAATTTCTATTGTTGTAGGTGGTGGTAATATATTTAGAGGTATTTCTGCTTCATCCGAAGGTATGGATAGGTCTTCTGCTGATTATACTGGAATGATGGCAACAGTTATTAATTCATTGATTCTTCAGAATTCACTTGAACAGAAGGGAGTTCAAACTAGAGTTTTATCTGCAATTAAAATGGATACTGTTTGTGAAGCATATATAAGGAGGCGGGCGATTAGACATATTGAAAAAAATAGGCTGGTAATTTTTGCTGCAGGTACTGGAAACCCATTTTTTACAACTGATACCGCTGCAGCTTTGCGAGCTTCAGAAATGAAATGTGACTTTCTTTTTAAAGCAACTAAAGTTGATGGAATTTACGATGTTGATCCTATCCAGAATAAAAATGCAAAAAAATTAAACAACCTAAAATATGATTATGTTATTAATAAAAATTTAAAAATTATGGATACTGCATCAATTTCTTTAGCGAAAGAAAACAAAATTCCAATTTTAGTTTTCTCTATCTTTGAAAAAGATTCATTATTGAGTATCATTGAAGGTAAAGGAAGTTATACTGTTATTTCATAAAATCAAAGAAGATTAATATGGTAGAACTAAGAATATTTGAAGAAAAAATGGAAAAGACAATAGATGTTCTTAAAAGGGAGTTTTCTGGGCTAAGAACCGGAAGAGCTTCTGTTTCTTTACTTGACCCAATATTAACTGAGGCTTATGGGAACAAGGTTCCGCTTAACCAAGTTTCTAATATAAGTGTCCCCGAAGCAAGATTAATAACTGTTCAAGTATGGGATGAAAGCCTGGTTGGTAGTGTGGAAAATTCAATTAGAAATTCTGAATTAGGACTTAATCCAATGTCAGAGGGAAATCTAATAAGAATTCCCATTCCTGAACTTTCTGAAGAAAGAAGAAAAGAAATTGTAAAAATTGCTTCTAAATATACTGAAGATTGTAAAATTGCTGTTAGAAATATAAGAAGAGATGCAATGGAAAAAATTAAAAATTCCGAAAAGACCAAAGAAATTTCTGAAGACGAGTCATTTCAATACTCCGAAGATGTTCAAAATATGACAGACAAGCTTGTAGAAAAAATAGATCAGATGTTCAGTGAAAAGGAAAAAGATATTCTCAAAGTATAATGACTTTTAGTCAAGGTTCAAAAAAATTACTCCCTTCCCATATAGCATTTATTATGGATGGAAACAGAAGATGGGCAAAAAAGAAAAATGTCCCAATAATTGATGGTCATAGAATGGGATCAGAGATTATAAGAAAAATTGTAAAAAAATCACTTTCACTTAAAATTAAATACTTAACATTCTATAGTTTTTCAACTGAAAATTGGAATAGAAGCAAAAATGAGGTTTATGAATTACAATCATTATTAAAATTCTATCTTGATTCTGAGTTTGAAAATTTTATAAAAAAGAAAATAAATTTTTCATTTATTGGAGACATCTCAAAATTCGATTTGACTGTAAGGAGTAAATTGTTGAATTTAAAGAAAATAACATCCTCACATAAAAGCCTCTATTTCACTCTTGCATTAAGTTATGGCTCAAGAAATGAAATAATTTCTGCTATTAAAAAAATTAAAAACAAAAAAATACATAAAATTACTGAAAATGATATAACATCAAACTTAATGACTTCAAATCTTCCTGATCCTGATTTTGTAATTAGGACATCTGGAGAAAAAAGATTGTCAAATTTTCTTCTTTGGCAGATAGCTTATTCTGAATTATACTTCACTAAAACACTTTGGCCTGAGTTTACTACAACAAAATATTCAATTGCTTTAAAAAATTATATAAAAAGAAAAAGAAGATTTGGTGGAGATTGATTTTTGACCAATTTAATACTTAGAATTATATCTTCCCTTTTCTTAATAATTATTTTCTTAAGTTTATTAAGTGAAAGTGATTTTATTTTTTTATTTGTCATACAACTTTTATTGATCCTCTCTTTTTGGGAGTTCTTAAGACTAATAAATTTTAGTTTAAATGATGATAAAAAAAATAGTTATTTTTTAAGTAGAGAAAAGATAAATATTAACGACTTTTTTATTATTTTATTAATTTCTTTTTCAAGTCTTATTTTCTTTTTTTTTAATAATAGCTTTCTAGCCTTGATGCTTATAATCTTTATTGTTACTTTTTTTTATTTTTCCTTTAAATCAAATTTTATAAAGTTTTTAGGTCTGGTTTATCTTTTTTCACCTTTTTTAATTTTAATTGATTTAAGATTTAGTAATAATTTTTTAGAATTTTTAACTTTTATCGTACTCTTTTCAGTAATAACCGATGTCAGTTCTTATTTTTGTGGAAATTTTTTTGGTGGAATGAAGCTAGCCCCTAAAATAAGCCCAGGAAAGACTATTTCTGGTAGTATTGGTGGGATATTAATTCCTTCTTTTTTGTGTGTGCTTATTTTTTCTGAAAATAGCAGCTTAGGTCATATAATTTTTTCTTCAGTGATCTTCTCTATTACTGTGCAAGTTGGTGATTTAATTGAGTCAAAATTGAAAAGAAAATATAAAGTTAAGGATAGTAGTAGTCTAATTCCTGGTCATGGGGGTGTTTTAGATAGATTTGATGGTATCTTTTTATTGATAATTATTTTTTATGTTTTGAAAATTCTAGATTTTAATTTTTTCTTTATAGTATAGAATCCATTAGTATGAAAAAAAAAGTAACCATATTTGGTTCTACTGGATCAATTGGCGTATCAACTTTGGATATAATTAACGATCATCCAGACAAGTATGAAATAGTAGGTTTAAGTATTAATAATAACTATGAAAAATTGCTTGAACAGGTAAAAATTTATAAACCAAAAGTAGTCTCTATAAAAAATGAGCAATCATATAAGAAATTTAAAGAACTAAATAAATCTAATGATCTTAAAATATTAAATGGAATGGATTCTTATGGAGAGATTTTAGATAATGATACGGATATTGTTGTAGCTGCCATAACTGGATCAGCTGGTTTATTACCTGTAATTGCAGCTATAAAAAGAGGAATAACTATAGCTCTTGCTAATAAAGAAAGTTTAGTTTGTTCTGGCTCTTTAATTACATCGCTAGCAAAAAAAAATAAATCGCTTATTTTACCAGTTGATTCAGAACATAATGCAATCTATCAGGTCTTAGATATAAAAAATAAATCTAAAATCTCTAAATTAATTCTTACTGCATCGGGAGGTCCTTTTCTAAATAAAAAAATCAATGAATTAAATGATATTACTCCAGAGGAAGCAGTTAAACACCCAAACTGGTCTATGGGAAAGAAAATTTCTGTTGATTCTGCAACAATGATGAATAAAGGATTAGAGTTAATTGAAGCTCATTATTTGTTTGATATGCCAGATGATAAAATAGAAATAATCGTGCACCCAGAATCAATAGTTCATTCTTGTGTTGAGTATACTGACGGTTCAATTCTATCTCAAATGGGTAATCCTGATATGAGAACTCCAATTTCATTTGCTTTAGCATATCCAAATAGAATTAGTACCTCAGTTGATAGATTGCAGTTAAGTTCAATTGATAAATTAACATTCTTTGAGCCAGATTTTAAAAAATTTCCTTGTTTAGAACTTGCATATTCATCCTTAAAAATAAAGAAAAGTGCCCCTACAATTCTTAATGCATCAAATGAAATCGCTGTAGATGCATTTTTAAAAAATCAAATTAGTTTTCTTTCAATAGCTAAAATTGTTGAAAAAACTTTAAATAAAGCTTCAATTTCTAAGATCAATAGTATAAAAGATGTAATAGAAATAGATGAGGAAGCAAGAAAGCTCGCTAATGAGCTCGTGACCTCTGGTAGATTTTAATTCCATATGATTGAAGCATTGCTAAACACAGTTCTACCTTTTTTAATAATTTTAACAATATTGGTTTTTGTTCACGAGCTTGGTCACTATTGGGTTGCAATAAAAAATGGTGTTAAAGTTGAAGTTTTTTCGATAGGTTTTGGTTATGAGTTATTTGGATTTAATGATCGATCAGGTACAAGATGGAAATTTTCACTTATCCCTCTAGGTGGATATGTCAAGATGCATGGAGATCTTGATGCTGCGAGTTCCAAAAAAACTGAAGATGGAGTTAACCCAGAGCTTTCCTTTCATAACAAAACATTAAAGCAAAGATCTTTGATACTCTTTGCAGGACCTGCAGCTAATTTTATTTTTTCATTTTTAATACTTGTTTTTATAAATTCTTATTTTGGTTATACAATTACAAAGCCAATTATAAGTGAAATAGAGCCAAATATGTCGGCTTCTCAAGCTGGACTGAAAGTTGGAGATATAATTATTGAATTAGACAAAAAAAAAATATCAGATCTTATTTCACTCAAAGAAGTAGTTAGTGATAATAATAATGAAGATGTAGAAATAATATTTAGTAGAGATAGTAAGATAAAATCAGCAATAATTTCAATTCGAGATAACAAAATTGGAATAAAAGGTACCGTTGAGACAAAAAAACTAGGTCTCATAGAATCGACAATCAAATCCGGAACTCAAATATACTTTTTTGTGAAAGTAACACTAGTTGGTGTTTTTGAGATGTTGACTGGTTCTAGAGGTACGGAAGATTTAGGAGGGCCGATAAGAATCGCTGAACTCTCAGCAGATTTTTGGAGTAAGGGTTTTCACAGTACGCTTTGGTTTATGATGATAATTTCTTTAAATCTAGGTTTGATTAATCTATTCCCAATACCAATGTTAGACGGCGGGCATTTACTCTTAAATTTCATTGAATATTTAAAAGGATCTCCCTTAGAAAAGAAATCTTTAGAAGTTATCCATACATTTGGTCTTATTATTCTTCTTTCATTAATGATTTTTGCCACTTACAATGATATTTTAAGACATATAAAATAAATTCAATGTTTAAAAGAAAGTATTATTTAAGTTTTTTCATTTTAACTTGTTTTTTTCATTCTATTTTGTTTTCTCAAGAAAACTCTCCTGGAACTCCGTCGTCAAGCTATAATAATGATTATTTTTCTAAATCAAAAAAATTAAAGAGTTATGCACCAGTGCAGATGGATTTGGCTAATAGAATTATCATTCAAGGAAATAAAAGGATTGAATCATCTGTTATAATAAGAGATTCTGAAATAGATTCTTTGAATAGTAATGAAAAAGGACTGAGTGTAGCAATTAAAAATTTATATAAAACTGGATATTATGAAGATGTTAAGATTTATAAAAATAATAATATAATATATATCAATGTTAAAGAAAATCCTATTATAGATTTAATCTCCATTGAAGGAAATAAAGAAATTACTGATGACTTAATAATCGAAGAGATTCAGACAAAATCAAGAAATGTTTTTTCTACAGATCAAATAAAATCTGATGCTGAAATAATTCAAACTTTGTACAAAAGACAAGGTTTTTTTTCAACTTTTGTTGAACCTAAGATGATTAAAGTTGATGAAAGTCGAGTTAATGTAGTATTCGAAGTTTTTGAAGGAAAAGAAGCTAGGATTAAAAAAATTAATTTTACCAATAATAAAGTATTCTCAGACTCAACTCTAAGGGATGTAATTAGTTCGTCAGAATTTAGATGGTATGAGTTTTGGGGAGGTAATGATGGTTTTGACAAAGATAGAATAAATTATGATAAAGATCTTTTGAAAAAGTATTATTTTGACAATGGATACATTGATTTTCAAATTACATCAGTAAATTCTAGTTTAGTTGATAATAGAAAAGATTTTCTTGTAAACTTCAATATTTTTGAGGGTGAAAGATATAAAATAACTAAAATTGATGTTATTTCATCAATTAGAAATTTAAATAAAGATAAATTGTTTAATTTAATTGATCTTGAAAAAGGCGATTGGTTTAGTTCTGAAGAAATTGATGAATCAATAAAAACTATATCAGAAGAAACTGCTAAATTAGGTTATGCTTTTGTTGAAGTAGTGCCCAGAATTAAAAAAATTAAAAATAAAAATGTTGAAATTGTTCTTGAAATTCAGGAGGGTACAAAAATTTATATTGATAGAATTCAGGTATCAGGTAATTTGAAAACAATGGATTCAGTGATTAGAAGAGAACTTGAAGTTGTAGAAGGTGATCCATATAATTCCTCAAAAATTAAGCAAAGTGAAAAAAACATAAAATCAACAGGTTTATTTGATAATGTTGATATGAAGTTAGACGAAATAATTGGAACAAATAAAACCAAACTTGATGTTGCAGTTTCTGAACGTGCAACAGGACAATTTTCTGTTGGTGCAGGTTTTTCATCTTTAGATGGAGCTATAGGTAGTCTAGGTATAAAAGAGTCTAACTTGTTTGGTGAGGCAAAAGAACTTAGTCTGGATCTTGGTTTGTCTACAAGAAAATCTCAAATTGATTTATCTTATACGGACCCATATTTTTTAGATAAAGATTTTGCTGCGGGCATTGATTTATTTAATGTTAGAAGAAATAACAAAACATATAGTGGATATAAACATAATATAATAGGTTTTAAACTAAGGGCAGGTTATGAAATATACGATAACCTTCGACATTTCTCAAGTTATTCTCTAAAACAGGATAAGATTCACGATATTGATAATACAACTTCAACCTATATTCAAGCACAAGAAGGAAAGAGAATAACATCTGTAATTGGACAGGCTCTTCAATATGATAGGTTGAATGATAGAATTAATCCTACAGATGGTTACAGAATTAGATTAGATGTAGATTATTTTGGTCTTGCAGGAGATGCCGAACACTTACAGACTGAAGTTTCAATTGCTAATTTTTTTAGAATTGCCGATGGTTTTGTTTTAGCAAATTTTCTAGAAGGAGGTTATATTGCATCAATTAAGGAAGTTAAAATTAATAACCGATTTTTCTTAAATGGTGATAGACTTAGAGGTTTCAAGAACCTTGGAATTGGTCCAAGAGACTCATCAACGTCAGATGCGCTTGGTGGAGAGATATATTATTTAAGCAGAAATGAATTGAATTTTCCGTTAGGTTTGCCTGATGATTTAGGACTTGCGGGGATTATGTTTGCTGATGTAGGAACTTTGTATAATACAAGTTCTTCGGGGGCAAATATACATGATGAAACTAATTTAAGAGCATCTGCTGGCATTGGTTTAAGTTGGCTTTCTCCATTTGGTCCAGTAAAATTTTATCTCTCAAAGGCAATTTTAAAAGAAAATTATGATAAAAAAGAGATTTTTAGGTTTAGTTTTGGTACAACATACTAATAAAATTATTTTAAGGAGTATTATGAGAAATATTTTTTTATTTTTTATTTTTTCATTATTTGTTTCTTTTGCATATGCTCAAGAAAAAAAAGTTATAACCCCATCTCAAGAAAAATTTAAATCTGGAATAGGAGTTGTTGATATGAAAAAGATTCTTGGTCAATCAACAGCATATCAAAATTTAGTTGAACAATTTGAGGATATTAGACGAAAACACAGAAATTCTTTTACTAAACAAGAAGATGTTATAAGAGATGAAGAAAGTAATATATTGAAACAAAAGAATGTTTTATCAAAAGAAGTATATGCTGAGAAGGTGAAACAACTTAGCAAAAAAATCAATGATCTAAAGACAAAACAAGCTTCGGAAGCAAAAAAATTTGAAGTAAATTTTGAAAAATCTACTAATAAAATTCAGGGAGCATTAGTTGATGTTTTATCAAATATTGCAACTAAAAATAAGGTCGATTTAGTTTTTGCCAAAAGTCAAGTCCTTTTGGTTGGAAAAGAAATTGATATGACTGATGATGCTATAAAAGAACTAAATAAAGTTTTACCTAAAATTTCACTAGAAAAATAGGTTTCAAGGAATCAGTCTTGATTGACAAAGATTTTTATAAAAATGTTGGTCCATTCACATTATCTGATTTGGCAAAGAGCATCGAATCTGATTTGGTAGGTAATGGAAAAAAAATAATAAATGATATTGCGACCATTGATTGTGCTTTAAAAAATGAAATAACATTTTTTAATAACAAGAAATATGAAAAAACTTTAAGCAAATCAAATGCAGGAGCAATTATTGTTGACAGGAAATTCAATTATGACTTAAAAAAAA
>MDTE01054352.1_pt1 | contig 16829 bp, 12 predicted proteins | sample 811231 | NCBI WGS metagenome assembly MDTE01 (sample SAMN05326651, study PRJNA326480) | marine metagenome | isolation source: seawater | place: Indian Ocean: Red Sea | collected 2010
AGTAATAAACTTTCTTTTACAAGATGATAGTTTTCCTAGATCAATAACAAGATGTCTTTCAGTATTAAGACTTTGTTTAGACAGTCTTCCTAAAAATGAAAAGATAATTCTTAAGATCAGAACTTTAAGACTTAGATTTGATACAGCATCATTTGAAAACTTTGATGATAATAAATTGCATATATTCCTAGATAAATGTCAAAAGGATCTTATTGCAATAGATAAGCTAGTAGAAAAAACATATTTTTGATTATTTCGTAGAAAGGGAAGGCCTTAAAGTTAAACAAATAAAGTATGTCTATATTCGTATAATATATATTATGTTAAATATAGTTAAATAAGAAATAATACTAGCGAATAAGTATTTACAAACATTGCTCCTGAAATAGCCTGAACGTTTCTATCTATTTCATAGGTTTTACCAAAAAGGCTTATAAAAATTGGAGGTACCCCATTAACATCGTTCAATTTACCTCTAAAAAGTTTTATTCCCAATAACGTAACGTAAAAGGACATTATCCATAAGAAATTTAATAAAATAACAATAAGGTGATTATCAGTTGAATAGTAAACCCATAAAAAAAGAAGCGAAAGTATTGAGGTAATTACCATAGCATTCACTTGCCACACTAAATGAAAGCGAGCATGACCTGTCCAAAGAGGATTTGTTGCATGAGACTCATTAAAATCAATAAGAGGGGTTATTGTTCCTAATCCTATGCAAATTAAAGTCAACAACATCTTAGAAATAAATAATATTTCTATCTGTGTAAATGTTAGAGCATAAATAGACCACAAGACGGTGAGACCGATTATTGATCCTAATAAATCTTGAGCTTTTAGAGCAAAATTGAAAGCTCTGCTTCTTTCATCTGGATTAAGCATGATTTCCCCCAAAGGAGAAATTATAACCTAAATCTAATAAGCGTTACTTCCGCCTCCCCCGCTGCTACCTCCTCCTGAACTACTAATTTCCGTAAATTGTTCAACAATTGTTATTTTTCCTCCCATACCAGGATGAGCAGCACAATAATAATAAAGGGTTTTTAATGATGACGAATTAGGCGCTGTAATCGATACCTCATTAGTAGCTGCTGAAACATTAACACCGCTTTCATATGCGACTCCTCCACCATGTGTTCCGTCTTCAGTTATAGAAAATCTCAGAGGATGATTAGCTCCATAAGAAAATTTATAATTGCTTCCTGCCTTTAGAACAAGCGTTTTTTGCTGAACTCCGTCAATGAAATACTTGTTTACACCGCCATTATCTATAACTTTAGCAGCTGCAGATACGGGAATAGTTTTTGTTCCTGAAGTCGGTGTATTTGGAGTTGTGGGTTCTACATTAGTATGAATAATTTGAGCATTTGTTTTTGCAATTACATTCCATAAACCGTCTTTTGTAGCTCCATCAGTTGTAATCCATGCATCAAATTCCGTCACGAACTCATTTAAGGTGTAATACTCATTAGCGTTTTTCCAAAAAGAATCATAAAAAGCTTCATACCAACCATTGCCAGATGAGAGAGCTTCAGCTTCTTGCCAATCGGTATAATATTTAGACATTGCAGCATTGAAGTTACGTCCGTCTTTGTGCCACAGGTACATCATTGCTGCAGCGCCTGCAGAATAACCAACATTTCCAACTAAATTAAAGTCTGCAAGACTTCTTCCAGCAGCTCCATTGAAGTATTCAAAAGCAACGTCAAAATGGTCTTTTAATTGCTGTGCGGGATTTGTAGAAATTCCATCTTTCTGATTTGCATATTTAGCAGATAAAACAATTCCTCCAAATTCAGCTCCTCCCTCTTCAATCCACCATGGGAAATATGCTGGTACGGAGGCTATTTCATTGTCTAGTAAATTACGATTAGACCAAGATTTTGGTAAAGATATTTTTTTAGAAGCTTCGTTATAAAATTTAATTGAATTTTGATATGTATGAAAATATTCATGTGCAATAATTTTCAAAGATTCCTGTATTTTTTCATTTTCATTTGCAAATCCGGCTTTACCCCAAATTAAATCCTGAGGAATTTGCATATCTGCCCCATTTGGAGCTGCTTCGTCAGAGTACCCTCCACCTGCAGAAGTAAGTGGAAATGTACCTCTTTGGGCATTGGCTAAAGTATAATTATAATTTTCACCTACAGGTGCCTGAACGGTAGCAAAATCCATTAAGTAACTTTCTTTTTCTGAAGCAATGGTATTACTTTGTGGATTTGCCCCTAAGATAAAAGCATTAATGGGCACTATTTGTCCTAGAGTATATTTTGAGTATTCGGTTATCTCAGATAAATAAATTTTCCAAGGTGATTCAATTTCTGTAGTTGCTTCGTAATAATTTAGACAAATCGGCATACTTTCGAGACTTAAAGATTGCCAGAAAAAAATATAATCATTGAAAACGGCATTTGTTGATGTTGGAGTTGGAAATGCAGACGTATACCAGGCTTTCTTACATTCATTATTCGGATTTAGGTTAGATATGGTTGTACTCTCTGAGAGACTTGGTTGACTTGGACTTGGGCTATAGGGTGTTCCTCCTCCACCTCCTCCACAAGATGTGATTGTAAAAATAACACTGAATAATAAAATTAAATTTCTTTTGTACATGAAACACCTTCTAAGTTTTTATCCCGGAGATTATTTTCCGTTTTAGCTCTTTATTTGGAATCGTGGCAATAGGACCAAATTACGATTAATATAATAATATCTAAATTCTATATAAGGAGTTGTGGGAATGAAAAAAAATTATAAGGAAATACTTGGAAAGAAAATGGCCTATCTTGATTTTGGAGAGGGCCAATCAATTGTTTTTATACACGGAAACCCAGCATCATCTTTTTTGTGGAGAAATATTACACCTTCTGTTGAAGGATTAGGAAGAATTGTAGTTCCTGATCTTATAGGTATGGGCGATTCACAGAAACTTGAAGGTGAAAATAATCCTGATTATCAATACCATGGTCAATACAAATACTTATCTGCTTTATTGGACTCTTTAGATCTAGGAAATCAAATAAATTTAGTTATTCATGACTGGGGCTCAGCTATGGGGTTTCAATATGCGAGAGAAAATCCAGAGAGAATTAAATCAATAACTTTTATGGAAGCTATTGTCATGCCATTAACTTGGGATCAATGGCCGGAGAACGCAAGAAATATTTTTCAATTGATGAGATCTGAAGCTGGCGAAGAAATTGTTCTTGAAAAAAATGTCTTTGTTGAAAGAATTCTTTTGAATGATTCAGCTAATGGGTTTAGTGAAGAGGAAAAAAACGAATACATTAGACCTTTTAAAAATCCAGGAGAAGATAGACGCCCTACCCTAACTTGGCCAAGGCAGATTCCTGTTGATGGTTCACCTCAAGCTGTAATAGATGAAGTAACCAAGAATGGAGAGTTTCATAAAGAATCCAACATACCTAAGCTTTTTATAAATGCTGACCCAGGAAGTATCTTAGTAGGCGATCAGAGAGAATTTGTTCGTTCTTGGAATAATTTAAAAGAGGTAACAGTTAAAGGAAACCATTTTATTCAAGAGCATTCTCCAAAAGAAATTGGAGAGGCTCTTAAAGAATTCATTTCATCATTGAGTTAGTGTCTTAGCACAAGCAGTATCTGTCTCGTTATGCACTCCATCTACAACGCATGGACTTCCATTATTGATTACAGTTGATGTGGGTTTAGGGCCAATAGAGTTTTCGGCAGTTCCATTAGGACTAACATCTCTTAAAACAGATCTATCAGAAATAGAAATAGTTGTATCGTAAGGTATTTCCGTTGCACCGCCTCCTATGAGATTTAAAGCCACGGCTTTATCTATAGGCTTCAAATATGCATGCCCCATCAACGGTTTGAGTTTGTATGTGGTTACGTTACCTAAATCATCTGTTTCTGTAACTTCAGTTCCTGCTGGAATTTCAAATTTATCAAGCCCTCTTATATAAGCCATATTAGCTGCAGTTCCATCCCAAGGGAGTCCAGTTGTGATATCCTTAAATTCCATCGGAACACCATTTAATCTTGAACCTTTGCCATAATAAGTGAGCTTAAGTTTTTTGCCATGTTCTGAAGTTGGATAGGCATCGGTACTTGGAACTGTAAAATCAAGTACTATGGGTTTGTCGAATATTTTTCGCTTCCCAGTATCAGGATCAATAAGATCGTAATTAGGTTGTGATACCAGCCTGATGTTGTACCAAGTAGTTACAGCCCCACGGTGAACTTTATTTACACAATATCTAGGAGCAGCTAGATTATCGGCTTGACTCCATCCTGGACGATAATCATATTCATCTGCATTCGCGTTATCATATACTTGAAAAGTTTTTTCGCAGGTTGCCTGAGCCAAGCCTGCAGCATCAAATAATCTACCCATACCGAAACCCCAATATGCTCCAGTTTCTATTGAATTATTTGGTTGAACTAAAACTTGTGAGCCATTCAATAATCCAAACATATTTTGAATTTGTTGCAGTTTATTCACGTTTGCAGCATCAAAAGTAAGAGCTTGGCCACCCACAGATAAAACTCCACCGGCTTGATTGTATTCAACTACTTTGCCATCATCTCCGTTACCAGTTCCTCCACCTAGAATACCATCTTCCCATTGTCCTGATGCATTAGCTCTGGTCCATTCAGGAGCACCAAAAGGAGCAACCCTATCATATTCCAATTCTCCAGCACCATTTACTTCAGAGGCTTTTATGTATGGTCCAACATCAAAGTAAGGAGAAGAAATTGGATCTCTGTCAACATTTCCGGAGATACTAGTTTTCAGCCAACTTTGATCATTTTCAGGATTTGAGATTGCAACACCGGCAGCAATTAAAGCATCATAAGTATCATTTAGAGCAGCTGGCGAAAGACATCTCTCGATACAATATAGTGTTGCAGGTAAATCTTCTATCGCTACTTGCTCATTTTTTTCAACTTTTATTCCATTAACAGATGAATTTGATGATGGATTTTGTAGAGTTTCTGTAGAGATTGCTAGATGACTTCTCGCATCATGATTCCAAGCATGGAGATGTCTAGTATAAGTATGGGGCGCTACGCCTTTAACCATAGTTGACAACCACTGACTGTTTTCAAATTTCTTATCCAAAGCGGTTTCAACACAAGGACCATTATTACAACTCATTCCGTGAGTGAAAACAAAACCTCCTTTAGTAGCTGGATTTCCGTCGTTTTCTAAATCTTTGTCGTAGTAGCCCTCATACTCTCGATAGGAGGTGCATGCATTCCCATCTTTATCAAGATTATCTATTCCACAAAAACCTAAATTTTTAAATTCAGTATTCCAATGGTCGTCGTAAAACCACATTCTGATGCTTTGTTTATGAACATCATCAAGGGCAATGTAACTTAGGGTAATTTTATCGGCCTGAATGAAGTTTTGCTTTAAAGTGTATTGTTTAGCTTTCTCACTTGCCGAAGCTGTTGGATCGTTATTTTTCCAAGTAGTAACTTCAGGAGTGAAATGAGCTCTATATCTATGAGGCATATAAACTCCATACTCACTGGCGTAAACATACATTTGTCCACCCGGAAAGTCATTTGCACCTGATGCTGTTGCTGAAATGGTATGGGGCTTATTTGGTAGATCTATTCTTGATCCTGCCGAATCGTACAATCCATATTCAGTTACCAATCTCAGTGCATTAGTTTTTTCAGTTGAGTAACATATTTCTTCATATTCAAATGGATTCGCAGTTATTATGTTTGTTTTCCAATATTGAGTTGCATTTGTTACCGGACTGATAGTTATATAATCCTGATAGTTATCGATTGCTTTAGGTCCCCATTTGTTTTCTGGAGACATAAAGTCATAAGCTTCTGCAGTAGGATTGATTATTCCTGCTGGAGTTGTTGGGAAAGGAAACTTGTAAATCAATATTTTAGCGTACTTATATTTTTTACAATAAAAATTCTTAACATCGTCAGCGTAAAACATATACCCAAGTTGCCAAGCAGGATTGTTTTGACCCGGACTTATGAATCTCTCAAAAATTCCTTTAACAACATTGCCATCTGCTTGTAAGTTAAGATTAAAGGTATTCGTACCAGCATGAGCTTTATAATTTATGGAATTGTCTTGGATTTCTATCATTCCCAGACCCACAGTCTTATCCTTTTCGTCTAAGCCCAAGTGAGCAAAAGCCGGTTGAATAGTAGACCAATTATCAACTGAAGGTGTGTAAGTAAAATCGAGTTTTAAATTACCATACTTAGAGCAGTTCACTCCTGGATTAGGTGTTACATCTTCATCTAAGGCAGAGCAAGGAAGTCTGCTAATAGAGTAATCGTAATAAACGTTCGTAGGAAGAAATCTTGGATCCGTACTACCAATATTTATTTCAGACCATATTTGTGCAGTGAATGGATTTCCCACAGAGGCCTTTACATCAAAAATTGCCGTATTGTATTGAGTTTCAGTAACTTCTACTTCTGTACCATCTTGTCCTTCTCCACCACCTGAGCCTTTTTGATCTTTGTCTTGTTCAAAAGAATTATTACAGCCCACACTATCGGTCAAAACATTATATGGACCGGCATTAACCAAAGAGCCGCCCAACATTCCTTTTTTAATAAAACACATAAAGACATTAATAGTTTTGAGGGAATCATTTAAAGGCTGACCATGAACAAAATAATCTATCTTGTCTTTTTGGAAATCTGTTGCGAAAGAGTTAATCGAAATTAAAATTAAAATAGTTGCTAGTTTTTTCATTTGATCAATCGTCTATATCTAAAGGTTGAAAAGAATTTACACTGCCAGGAAGTAAGCTCAGTTCTGAGCCGGAATTTGCATTTGGTATTGGGTCGTTTCCAAGCAACGGCGTACCTGAAGAGCCCCCTCCACACGAAATTAAAAAAATAAAAAAGAAGAAGATTAAGTACTTCATGAAACCTCCCAAAAAACACTTTAAATAATATAAAAAATAAAGTTCTGATTCAATACAAAAAAAGCCTTCCTAGGAAGGCTTTTTTTAATAACAAAATTTTTTTAATTTGCTGTCGGCACAGTAGCTAATTGTTCAGCGGTTTCTTTAATTTTACCCATGATTACAGAAGGATCACCATTGTTTCTAAGTAAAGTAGGTACTGTTCCGATTTTATTCGTTTCAGTTCCATTTGGACCCATATCAATTAGCTTGGTAGCTTCAGCAATAGGGTTGGCTGTCTGTATTGCTGCATAATCTCTTGTTCCCGCTACAACTTTTGTTGCTAAAAATTGATCTCCATTTAGTCTTTTCGCATACAAAGTGACTGGACTTCCTGAAGAATTATCAGTCAATTGAGAACCATCAGGAATAGTAAATTTCGATACCCAACGGTAACAATCGCTCCAACTACCATTGATGTAATCTCCTTCGTAAAGTCCAGTACAGGTATTGAAGAATCCTCCAGGGATATTCCAGAGACTACCAAAACCTTCTAACTGGAGTTGGTAGGTTTTTTCTGCAATTTCTAAGTTTCCTTTTGCGGCTGAAATACCTGCAGCTGTCTTTTGACTTTCATTCCATTGGGTAGCATCCAATTCAAGTGTTTTTGGTTGTTGAATAGCTACCTTAGTACCACTTTCAGATAACTGATAAACACCTTCTGTCATTATCCCAATTTCAAAATACGTGGATACCTGCCCACTCCAAATTTTTTCATTGCAATATCTATCTTCATTCATTTTACCAGGATCTGCTAAATATCTTGGATGGTCGACATCGTACAAAAGATATCCACCTCCGACCTCATCTTTAGGACATTCAAAAGTATGAATTGGAACTATATCAGCAGCTGGCTTTCTTGCAGGAACTAAAAAACCGGTTCTTGCAGACCAACTAATGTATTCCAGGCTATAAGGATTTGCTGCGGTCCAGTCTGGACGTTTTACCTGCATACCCCAAAGTTTCCAAGTTACTGGTTCTTTGAGAGTTGCCGTGGCTGTTGCCATTGCAGTTGTATTGGCGTCGGAAACTGTCATTTCATTAGCATCAGCAACTGTTTGGTAATAAATTTTTCCAGTATCAATAATGTATTCGGTAATATCTGATTGAGCTAAACCGTCTAATTCTCCAAAAGACTCTCCCACTCCAGGATCAAAGTCATAAAATAAATGATTGGTATCCCAAATGGATTCGTATTGTACTTGGTATAAATCGTCATTATCTGGATCATTGTCAGAAACTCTGCTAACTGCATCGCTCAGTCTTAAATTATATAAATCAGGTTTTAAGCATAAATTTATACACGCAAGTCTATCTGCAGGATCATTAGTAGCAACGTTTCCATCAATATCGACTGTTCCAAGATAAGTCTCCAAGTCAGCAATTGAAATTCTGTCTATTTGTTCATTTTTAATTCCTATCCCAGCGTCTACAGAAGCATGATTTGCATTTTGAAATGCTTCTCCAGGAATTTGAAAATATGTCCAAATGTCTGGAGACCAAGCACCTAATTGTTCAATATAACCAGGTTGAATTTGCATTGCACCCGCATAGTTTGAACCATCAATAACAATCGGTGCTGAAAGTTGTACTTCTGGATCACCATTCTTTGACCATTTCATACCATGAGTAAGAGTAAGTGCCCCCTCGTTTCCAGTACCGCCATCTTTATCCCAATAACCAATGTAACTGTAAAAACAATTTTCATTTGCCGGATCATCGTAATGAGTCCAATCACATTCAACTCCTCCATTAGCTGCTGTTGAATTTGTAAGTGTTGCCCAGGCATTTTTTGCTAAAGTTTCCCATGGTTCACTTATATCTAATTTGATTTTATGGATACTGTCTAAACTTCTATAAGAAGTAGAAAATTTGGTGATTTCAAGATAGTTCTTTGTCAAATCACACTCGGTAGAAGAACATTTAAAATTACCTCCCGATTGACCATCGTCTCTTTTCCATTTTCGTGTTGTGGGATCGATCCCTGCCTCTTGGGCATAATAATCAACCCAAACTCCCCAATAATCAGCCCAGCCGAATAAATCGTCTCCTAATTCACTATCCGATCTTATAGGAAAGCTTCCAGCGCTTTCTCCATGTCTTGTACCGTCAGCATTATAAATTCCATAACGAAACACGTTAGTAAATGCATTTGCTTTATCAGTATCGTAGCAAATCTCTTCAGTGGAAATTCCCGTATCTCCTAAGTCTATTGTTGCTCCCTGTAAAGATATACCTTCTGTCGCGCCTTTAGAGTCTGGATCAGCAAAGTCATAAAAGCCACCTATCATTGATGCAAATGATGATTGTTCAGCGGAAATCGCTTTCTCACAGTAATATTCTCCGGAGTCACTTACTTCGAAAGCGTAAAATACTTTTACCTCTCCCATTTGTGTATTGTTTCTAGCACTCATCATCCATGATTCATCCCAAGTTTGCGTAGAGTAGATACCTGTTGCACCATCTGCTGAGAACGTAATAGTGATTTCTTGTGAACCCATAATACTTTCTCTGAAGGTTATGGTTTGGCCATTGGCTTCTAAATAGCCATTTCCGAGACTGAAGTTTTGAAGCTCCATTTTTTCTTTCTGTGTTTTTCCAAAATCATCAACTGCGATTAGTGAATCTGTACCTGCAATATTAATTGCTGCACCAGCCCCCGCCATCCCATAAAAGGAATCCGAAACTGCTTTTGCGTCTGCATACATCGTGTAATTCATCTTGAAATCACCAAACTTTGAAGTTTCACTGGCACTAGCTGTTTGCTCGTATTTTAAGTAAACCGTGGCATCAAAAGGTAAATCATTACCTCCACCACCGCCTGTGCCTCCTGCTGGGTCTGCGAAACCTACTGCTGCTGGACCATCTCCAGAGCTAGAGCCTTTGAGTTGAATCCACACACTGCCTAACATTGGCGAGGAGCCATCAACTTGAGTGACTTTTACAAAAGCTGTGTTACCTTCCTTAATATTCTGTGCAGAACCTCCTCCGCTGTTTGAGTTACCACCTCCACTGCTTCCACCTCTTGCTTGAGAAGCTTTTTGCTGGTCGTCTTTGGAGGCTTTGCCAAATGAACAGTCGTCTTCAAAGATTGTTGCCACATAGGTTTCTTTATTAACAAATTCAGCAGGCTTGGTATTTGCTAGGTAACAAAGAAGTAAATTAACTCTTTCTAGAGATTCATTTACTCGGTTACCTGAGACAAAGAATTCTTGTTCGTCAGTAGTATAAGCTCCAGTAGTTGGTACTTGAGCATAAGAAAATTGAACAAAAAATGATACCGTTATTAGTACAAATAAATTTATAAATTTCATAAATAGCCTCTAATCTATAGCCTGAATTTTTTCTTGTACTTGATAACCTTGCGCAGCCCCTCCAGAACCCGCAGGAGGAGTCTGATCTTGGGCTCCTGGCGATGGCTGGAGAGGATTCCCTGAAGAGCTTCCACCACCACAAGAAATTAATAAAATCATCAAAATTAAAAAAATAGTTGAATTTTTTAGCATAAAGTTTTCCCCAATAAAGATAGATTTAAATTACTCTCATTTAAAAAAAAATCAATACTCTTAACCAAAAAAAAACCCTCGATTCCTCGAGGGTTTTTAATTATTTTTTATTCAGGGACAACTATCGTTTCGCCATGAATGACTGAGGGTTCTGCCTCTCCTTCTACAACATTGAGCGTTACCGTTGGCTTGGCGCCAATTGAATTGGTTCCTGTTACAAGGTCTTGAAGGTTTGCAGATGTTGGCAAATCAGAAAGAGTCTTCGTATATTCGATGCCTGCTGGAGGAGCCTCTAGTTTTTTAATATAAACATCTCCTCTGAGAGGTCTAACTTTCAGATCTTCTCCTCCTGCTGAAACGTTAGTTAATACAGTGCCTGCTGGCATTACAAACTCTGGAATGTAACGATAACTTTGTTTCCAATCGTTTACGTATCTTCCTTTTATCGTTCCATCAGCCATGTCGACCACTCTGCCTGGAATATTATGTATGTCACCAAAGCCTTCAAATTTTAATTTGAATTTCTGCCCCGCTAAGTCCGTGTTGGGAAAATTATAAGTCGGTGCTAAATCAGTTCCCAAAGCTGGAACAGTATATTCAACTGTTTCTGGAGCTGAAATAACTGCATAAGCATTGTCTGTAGTATTAAATAATCGGTAGTCGGGTCTTTGCTTCAAACGAATACTGTAAATGGTATCAATTCCTCCGCTATAGAGTTCATGCTCACAAGCATGAAGACCTGCTCCTGCAGTATGCATCTCAGCTCCACCAATTACAGCCTTCAGAAGAAGGTCAAGGCCACGAATATTTCCACCGTCTTCATCACATGTCAAAGCAGTTCTATTATCAGCATTATTAAGTACCATTCTCATATTGAAAGCCCAGCCAAAATTATGTGCATAATTATCTGCCGTGTATGCAGATGGTTTTGTGTAATAACTGTAATTCGAGAGAATATCGTCGTGATCTCGAGCATCAACAAAATTAGCATTGTCCGAACTATAAGTCAGGTTGCCGCTACCATCATTAATGTAAAGCTCTCCCGAATCTTCTTCAATTGTATAGAGGCCAGCATCTGCAAATAAAGTACCACCATGCCAGTTATGTCTTCCCGCAGGCATGGTAGGCTCTTGGGCAATAGTCTGAGCATTGTCCGTTGGATTATCATCTCGATAAGCATCAACTTTAAAATAAGGACCAATATCTTTATATGGCCCGGTTAGAACAGTTGAAGGATTCGCCGGAGGTTCTGACGTAACAGCAGCTCTTACTGCGTCCATGGAGGCATTTATTTCTGTAGCGCCTAAGCATTCAGAAACACAAATAAAGTTATTTGCAGGATCAGCATCCAGTTCATCCTTGAGCGTATCGATATCTATTTTCGTCTGAATCATTGTTCTTGCCTTATCTACATCTTCGGTCGCAGAAAATACATTGAAGGCAGAATGAGGAATGTAATAACTCTGATGTGAATCAGGGTCCCAAAAATTCATATCTTGTCCATAAGCACCATCAACCATGTCTGCAAACCAATTAGCTGCAGAAAATTCAAAATTTGTATCTAGTTTGAATGGCAGTATATTTGATCCCCAATCCATACCATGGGTGAAGACAAATTTTACGTCTGCCGGAGTAGTCCCAGAAACTGAAATATAACCACTGTATTCAGGACAAGTTCTTCCAGAAGCTGAACAAGCACCTACTATAGGAACATTTCCAACTCCTCCTAAGTCAGCATATTTTGCACTCCAATTAGGATCTTCTTGTAAGTATCGGACATACATTTGAAAACCGATTCCATCTAAATCACCAAGGGAAACATATTGACGAGATCTTTTTTCTATCTCGTAATAAGTTTTTCTAAGCGAATAATTTTTGATATCACTTTCATCGCGCTGATTTTTAAATATTATCGAAGGCGAAACATTACTTCGATCGTTCTTGTCAACATGCACGCCCCAATAACTCGCCCAACCATAAATACTCTTTGTTAAGCTTGGGTTATCCCCAATATTGGCTTCAAGGGACATTGCTGGCGTTGTAAGATCTTTTCTTGACCCGCTGGAGTCATTTTTATAGGTTCCATATTCCCAGACAGCAATCATAGCTTCGCTAGTTCTAGTATCCCAACAATGCTCACCAGTTACAGTTTCTTCTGAACCTCCAGTTGATCTTACTTCAGAAGCAGCATTAATAAGAGCTTGAAAATCTGCTCCGTTTATTTTTGTACCGGAGGCTACTAAAGTTTGAGCAACCCCTTCTCTTGTATATTCTTCTGCTTGAATAAATTTTTGACAATATAAATTTGCAGAAACGTTTACATGAATTTGATGTTCTACCGCATAAAGCTTTTGGTTACCCTCATTGTCAAAGGTATCTAAATTTGAAACTAAATATCCTTGAACGTCATTTTCATTAGACATATCTACAGACACTGAAATTGGTGGATCATCTCCACCCTCTTCAAAATAGTCTATTTGGGAATTATTTACAGTTAAAACTCCTGCATAAAGCTTTGAGTTTGGAGGTACGGGACCAAAAGCTTCTTTATTTGTAATGTGGAAATTCATTTCAAAAGAACCAAATCTATTAGTCTCACTGGCATCCTCTGTCACAATAGTTTTCACATAGACAGTAGATGAAACTATTTGATCATTTATTTCCATTTCAAGGTCAACCCAACCAAGCCCCTGAGCAGTATTCCCTTCTGTTGTCATGTTATAAGTTCCTTCTGTGTAGTCCACAGCCTCAGCTTCATTTCCGCTAGCTGCACCACCACCTTCTCCGCTCGAGGCACTTCCACCTGAAGCAGCTGCTTGATCAGAACTGGAATCCGCCCCACTAGCATTTTGACATTTTGCTTCATCTGTTAGCGCCGTATAAACACCTTTGTCTAAAAATGTTGAAAAATTTACACTTTGTAAAAAACAAATTAAAAAATTAACCTGTTGGTTGACATCGTTAGCTAAAATTCCTGGCGAATAAAAATCTACTTCTGCTGCATCAGCAGTGTAATCATCCACTTGTGAAACTAGAATAGAAGAGACACAAGTTAGTATTAAAATTGATAAAAATTTCCTGATATTCATGATAAAAACCTCTTAAAATTAAGTTCCTTCCACCGGATCAATTTGCCCCGGCAAAGCTCCTGTTGGAGCGAGTCCACTTGCAGCAGGTGGAGTTGGATTAACAGGAGCTGTTGAACCACCACCTCCGCAGGATATTAAGAAAATAGTTGTTAAAGATATTAATAAAATTGGTCGCATTTAACTCTCCTAAGATAAAAAAATATATTACTATCTTTTCCTTCTTGTTGATATTTTTTTTAAAACTAAAAAAAAAGATCTATTACATAAGCAGCTAAGGCTAAAAAAACATTGACAATTAAAATTACTAGAAGAAGTCCTTTTAAATTAAATTTTTTATCTTCTTTACTCATGAGGCATAATTATGAACAATTTTTATGGCAAAAGAAGATTTAATTGAAATGTCTGGTGAGGTGATAGATACCATGCCTAATACTACGTTTAAAGTGAAACTTGAAAACGATCATGTCATAACAGCACATATTTCTGGCAAGATGCGAAAAAATTACATTCGTATTTTGACTGGAGATAAAGTAAAAGTTGAAATGACGCCCTATGATCTATCAAAAGGCAGAATAACTTTTAGAGAAAAATAATCTCAAGTTGTCAGTTCTTTTTCTTCGTGGAGAAAGAACTTTACATCTAATTTTTCTTTCTTCACTGATACTTTTGCAATTCCACCCTCTTTAGCCAAATCTCCAAACAAAATGGACTCTGCAAGTTTTTGTTTGATTTCATCTTGAATGAGCCTTTGCATAGGACGAGCACCCATTTTTTCATCATAACCATTCTCTGCAAGCCAGCTCCTCGCTTTTGAATCCACTTCAAGCACAACTCTTTTTTCATCTAATTGTGCTTGCAGTTCGGTAAGAAATTTATCCACTACAGTGTGAATCACTTCTGTTTTGAGCGCACCAAATTGAACGATCGCAGTTAATCTATTTCTGAATTCAGGACTGAAGGTTTTTTTGATTACTTCAGAACCATCTGTTGTATTATCTTGTTTTTGAAAGCCCATAGATTCTCTAGCCATTTCCAAAGCCCCAGAATTGGTTGTCATGATCAAAACACAATTTCTAAAACTCGCCTGTCTACCATTATTATCAGTTAACATTCCATGATCCATAACTTGTAAGAGCACGTTGAAAACTTCTGGATGAGCTTTTTCAATTTCATCCAATAAAATTACCGAATGGGGATTTTTAGTTACAGCCTCAGTTAACAGACCACCTTGATCGTAACCAACATATCCAGGAGGAGCACCAATAAGTCTTGAAACAGTATGTCGTTCCATGTACTCAGACATATCAAATCTTATTAGCTCTACTCCTAGAATTTTAGCTAATTGACGTGAAACTTCAGTCTTTCCAACGCCGGTTGGCCCTGAGAATAAAAAAGCACCAATGGGTTTCTCTTCCTCCCCTAAGCCTGCTCTAGACATCATGATGGAATTTGATAATTTTTGGATTGCTTCATCTTGACCAAAGATTACTCTTTTTAAATCTTCTTCTAATTTCCCTAAAGATACTCGATCTTTTGTAGAAACACTTTTTTCAGGAATTTGTGCCATTAGAGAAATAACTCTCTCTACATCTTGCTCGTTAACAGTCTTTCTTTTTATATTTAAGTTAAGTCTCAACCTAGCACCTGCCTCATCTATCACGTCTATGGCTTTATCAGGTAAAAACTTGTCATTTATGTGTTTTGCAGAAAGCTCCGCAGCAGCTCTAAGAGAGGCTTTTGAATACTTTAATTCGTGGTGTTGCTCATATTTCTTTTTTAGACCTTCCAATATTTTTATTGTTTCTTGGACGGAAGGCTCAACCAAGTCAACTTTTTGAAATCTTCTCGATAAAGCCCTGTCTTGCTCAAAAATGGTTCTATATTCTTTAAACGTAGTTGAGCCAATGAATTTAATACCTTCTTTTCCGAGGACTGGTTTCAAAAGATTGGAGGCATCCATTACCCCTCCAGAAGTAGCACCTGCTCCAATAATTGTATGGATTTCATCAATGAATAAAATTGCATTCGGAATATTTGCAAGTTCTTTTAAGATTCCTTTGAGTCTCTTTTCAAAATCTCCTCTATATTTAGTACCTGCCAATAATGAACCCATATCCAATGAGTAAATTATGCTTTCTTGCAAAGAAGGCGCAGCTGTTTTTTCAACAATATTTTTTGCTAACCCCTCAATAAGAGCAGTCTTACCCACTCCTGACTCTCCGACTAAGATGGGATTATTTTTAGATCTTCTGGCTAAGATTTGAGAGATCCTTTCGATTTCTTTATCTCTACCAACTAAAGGGTCAATTCTACTTTCCTCTGCTTCTTTATTAAGATTTAAAGCATATTTACCAAGATAACCCGATTCCTTTGAAGAGGAAGATTCTTGAGCAAGATCATCAAAAGATTCATCTTCTGTTACTCCCTCTCCATGACTCATATAGGAAACAGCATCCAGTCTCGTCATTCCTTGTTTTTTTAATAAATAAACGCTGTGGCTTTCTTTTTCACTAAACAAGGCAACCAAAACATTAGCTCCAGAAACTTCTCCAGTGCCAGAAGACTGAACATGAAAAACCGCTCTTTGTATTACTCTTTGAAAAGATAAGGTAGGCTGTATTTCTACTGCCTCATCTTTCTTTTCAGGACAATTTTTAGATATAAATTCTTTTAATTCTGCATCTAAAATATCAATATTGACGTTACATGCCAGAAGAACATTAAGAGCATCTTGATTGTTTAATATACAGAGCAATAAGTGTTCTGTAGTTACAAATTCATGATTATTTTCATGTGCAAACTTAAAAGCACTATTTAGACATTCTTCAAGATTCTTTTCTAACATCAGTCTTCCTCATCTATCGGTTCAATATCACTAACTAAAGGATGTTCATTTTGTTTGGCAAAATTATTAATTTGATTAGATTTTGTCTCCGCAACTTCCTTGGTATAGATACCGCAAACACCCTTTCCTTTTGTGTGAACTGCGAGCATTATTTGTGTTGCTTTTTCTTTATCGTAACTAAAAAAGGTTTGTAAGACATAAATTACAAATTCCATTGGAGTGTAGTCATCATTCAAGAGAATAACTCTATATAAAGAGGGTTTCTTTAGTTTTGGCTCTTCCAGTTCAACTAAAGAAGAAGAATTGGATTCGTAGTCTTCGGAGTTGTTACTAAGTTTGATATGTATCATTCATTAAAAAGATTTATTATGACATTCCATTACAAATTTGATCTGCAAACTCAGAACATTTTAGTAATTTTGCCCCCGTCATC
>MDTE01041360.1_pt1 | contig 16823 bp, 16 predicted proteins | sample 811231 | NCBI WGS metagenome assembly MDTE01 (sample SAMN05326651, study PRJNA326480) | marine metagenome | isolation source: seawater | place: Indian Ocean: Red Sea | collected 2010
ACTCGACCTAAAAATCTGGGATATTCCTCAGTTCCTCCAGGGCTATGGCGATACGTATCTGTCGGTGTCCTGTTTTCGACAGTGCCTGGATCAGATTGCCCCACTCGTGGAGGATTTTCGCGGGGCAATTCAGGAACTCGTGCAGCATCCCCAGATGCGGCAAGATCGGGACCTCGTCCAAACATGCGGTCGCATCGCTCAGACAGTGGATCGCGTGCTCCATGTCATCAATAACCGCTTCAGAGGTGTTCGATGCTGGCGCCCGTGATATGTGGATGGACGTCAGTGCGGAGCGGTTCCGCCGGCTGAAGAAACTCGTCGTGGCCAATCACGAAATGCTTGGTGGAACACTCTGCGGCCTCACAGTCTCAATCGATGCCTGGGCGGAGAAATTTCCCAATGAAAACGTCGGGGGGCCGGCTCGGCGGGCGGAATACATCAGAAACGAGCTCCGCCAGGGAATGGACAACATTCGCAATATTCGGATGAACGGCAAGAAACCATCAGCCAACGGCTGACCACGACGTTAACCGCCGGCAGCGGTATCGTTCAGGTATTTGATCAATCCGGTAAAGTCACGTTCGCTGTCGCCCTGAGCGGCGATTTCGTCGCAGAACCGATGAACCAGTTCCACGACCGGCAGATGCGCACCGATGCGTTCTGCCTCGTCCAGGCACATTGCATAGTCTTTCAACATGTTGCGGACTGGACCACCAACATCGTGGCGGTCCTCCAACATCGGTTCCGCTCGATGGGTCATCCACCATGACGTAGCGGGACCCTGCACCATCAGATCGACGACCTGCTTCCCGTCTAAGCCTGAGAGTTGTGCGAAGTGCAACGCTTCCGCCAGGCTTTCGACGATTCCGGCGATGGTAATCTGGCTGACCATTTTGCCAAGCTGTCCAGCGCCGGCCGGCCCAAGATGCTGGATCTCCTTGCCATAGCAATCGAGGGCCGGCAGCACCTTGTCAAAGGCCTGTTTTTCGCCTCCGGCCATGATCAGCAATGTCCCATCGCGAGCTGCTTCCGCCGGCGATCCCGCGACCGGGGCGTCCAAATAAACAAGATTGTTCTCGCCTGCCGCATTAGCCCGGTCTCGCGCCAGCACAGCCGATGTGGTGGTGTGATCGACATAAATCCCGTTCGGCGCCATGGACTGAAAGGCGCCGTCTTCCCCGGTGGTCGACGCCAGCACCTGGTGTTCGGTGCTCACGGAAGAGAACACCCATTCGGCGCCTGCGGCGGCATCGGCTGCTGACGTCCAACCGTGCCCCTCGTATTCCGACGTCCAGGCATCGACGCGCGACCCATCGACGTCAAAGACGGACACGTTATAGCCGTTCGATGCGAGATGGCCCGCCATCGGAAAGCCCATGGCCCCGATGCCGATGTAGGCGACTTTTTTGCTCACATTGCTGCCCCCGGCTGGGAGGTGCGCTGTTCCCAAATCTCAGAGAGATTCGATACGGAACAACACCTGATTGGCATCTACCATAGCACCGTTCTCGGCACAGATTTCCTTCACACGGCCTGGCCCGGTGGCCGAGATCGTTGTGTAGAGCTTCATCACCTCGATCAGGCACAACGGATCGTCTTCCTTAACGACACTCCCAACCTCGACAAATGGCGGTGAGGTCGGAGATGGCGCCTGATAGTAGGTCCCAACCATCGGCGAACGGATCACCAGCGAGCCGTCCTCCGGTGCTTCAGCCTCAGACGGTGTGGTTGGCAATGGACTTCCCGAATCCGTCGCAGAGGCCGATTCAGCCGATGCATCCCGAGGGGGAATGTCGTTTGTTAGTGACTGCGCAGGAGTCATGGAGAGCTGCGCGGGGCCGCCGGCGCCCTTTCGGCGCATGGATAACTTGATCTCACCGAGGTCCAGCGTGATTTCCTCGCACGAACTGGCGTCGATGAGTTTGATGATCTCGGCGATTTCGGCGTAAGTCAGAGTCATATGTGCCCGAATTCAGGGTCGTCCTTGGCCGCGAGTGGCCTGTCGGTGGCCTGCGGATATAATGGGATGGAGACCGCGTTTTATCATGAAATCGATAGATGGCGAGAGGGGCAGAATGGCCGCTGACGGAAAACCGGAGGGTCAACGCGCGCAAAATATTAATCTCATCGACGTAACGCTGCGTGACGCGCATCAATGCCTTTGGGCGACACGAATGACCACGGCGATGATGAGCGAGACGGCCCCGCTATTGGACAGGGCGGGGTTTGAGGCCATCGATCTCGTCGGCGGGGCCGTGTTCGACGTGTGTGTCCGTTACCTGCGGGAGGATCCCTGGGAACGCATGCGCATACTCTCGAGCTGGGTCACCGAGACGCCTCTTATCCTGCATCACCGTGGACAAAGCCTGTTCACGTTCGAGTTGTTCGCCGACGACGTCGTTGAGCTGACGGCGGAGCGCATGGTCGCCAACGGCATGCGCTATCACACGGTCTATGACGCGCTTAACGATGTTCGCAATCTCGAAGTGCCGATCCGCAGTGCCAAGCACCACGGCATCCATACCGTCGCAGGTCTCGTATATACGGAGACCCCGGTTCATACCGACGAGTACTATGTTTCCAAGGCCCGAGAACTCCTGGCTCTCGGCGTCGATGGCATTTTCATCAAGGACCCGAGCGGTCTGTTACGGCCGGAACGGGTGCCGACACTGGTTCCCGCGCTCAAAGAGGTCTGTGGTGACATTCCGCTGCAGCTTCACAGCCATTGTCTGTCCGGCCTGTCACCCTACGTCGCGATCTTGGCGGCCGAGCACGGCATCGATGCAGTCCATACGGCCACCTCGACGCTGGCCAACGCAGCCTCTCACCCACCAACGGAACAGTTCGTGCGGAACGCCCGCCGGCGGGGATTCTCCGTCGATGTCGATCTGGACCTGGTCGAGCAAGTTGCAGGGAAGCTCGAGTACATTGCCGCCAGAGAGGACAAGCCGGTGGGTGCGCCGGTGGAATATGACGAATTCCATTATCACCACCAGGTCCCCGGCGGGATGATCTCAAACCTTAAATCGCAGCTGGAACCGCTCGGGATCGTCGACAAGATCGATGACGTGATGGAGGAGGCGGGACATGTTCGACGCGAACTCGGCTATCCCATCATCGTCAGCCCCTTCGCCCAGTATGTCATGACCCAGTCGGTGCTGAACGTCATGGGCGAGCTGCAGGGTAAGGAACGCTACGACACGGTGCCGGATGAAGTTCGGAAATATGTTCTTGGCTACTATGGCGAGATCGCGGGTCCCATCGAGCCTAACCTCTATGACAAGATCACCCGCGGCGAAGTGCCCGCCAAAGAACGACCCGGTTCACTGGTTCCACCAGCTCTACCGCGAATTCGCAACGAGAGGGGGCCGTTCGCCAGTGACGATGATTTGTTGCTGGCCGCCTACTACGCGGATAAGGAGTACAGTGCGCTGAAGGCCGCCGGTCCCATCGATACTGATTACGCGATGGGCTCGACTCCATTGGTCACGCTCATGAAGGAGCTGTCAGAGCGTGACAGCATTCGGTCATTCCATATCGCCAACGCGTCGGGATAGGCGGGTGCCATGTCCCCGGAGGAAAAGACCGTTGCCGCGAGATTCTATCGCGAGATATTCGACAAGCGCGGCCCCCTTTCGCCACCTTTGTCCCATCGCCCTTCAGACCTGCAGGACGCCTACGACGTACAGCAGCTTTGGGCTGCATCGTTCAACGATGGCAGTCGGGGGGCGTTGGCCGGTTACAAGATCGCCCTGACGACGCCGGTGATGCAGAAGCTTCTAGGATTTGATCAGCCCTGCATCGGACCAATCTTCGAAAAGAGTGTCCATCAGGCTCCAGCTAATTTGGCCTTCAGTGATTGCGGCAGACCGGGACTCGAGTGTGAGATTGCCGTGAGGCTCAGTGGCGATCTTAGCGATGGGCCGTACGACCGCGAGTCGGTTGCCGAAGCCGTAGATGACTGTATGGCCGCGATCGAGGTCGTCGATGACCTAAACGCCGATTATGAAGCGATAGATGCATACACGCTGATCGCCTCGGGCGCGTGGAACGGCGGATGTATTCTGTCGGACTCGGCCAGGAATTGGCGAAGCCTGGACCTGCGGGACGTCGCAGGCACACTGATTATCAATGGTGTCGAAGTCGAGACGGGACGAGGCGCTGATGTCATGGGGCATCCGTTTGAGGCGCTGGCGTTCGTGGCGAACACCCTTGCTGAACTGGGAAGACCGCTTCGCAGCGGGATGATCGTCATGACCGGCAGTGTTGTTGGAACCAAATGGGCGAAGCGCGGCGACGAGGTAACTGTCAGGATGAGTGGCCTGGGAGAGGCCAGCGCAAGCTTCCGCTAGAACAGGAGTAATTGCAGATGTCCATTGTCATTCCGGGAATCGAAGTCGAACTCGTAGCCGGCACGGAACTGCCCCCGCTCGACAAGGGTTTGATCAGCTATAAACACCTCGCTCGCTGGTGTGCAGCTCAACAGAATTGGGACAAAGTCCATTACAACCAGGACTACGTACGAAATTTCTCTGGAGACAGAGACTTGCACATCAACGGGGCGATCAAAGCGCAGTCTCTGGTCCAGTTCCTGAGCAGCTCGTTTGCCAACCTCGGGTGGGTGTGGCGAATGGATACAAACTTTCTGAGTATCGATTTCGCAGAAGAACATCTTGCCATCCACGGCGAGATTGAGGACGTCATAGAAGTGGCGCCCTACGTAGCTGTTCGGGTCGGCTACCGAATCCATAATTCCGACCAAGCCGCTGACAACACCAAGGGAACAGGGATCGTGCTGCTTGATCCTGACGGTCGTCTTCTTACGGAGATCGACGAGAGCGGCCTGCCGAATGATATGGGCGTCGATACCTCGATCCGGGATGTCGGCGACCGGGTTCCTGATAACTTTCACGAGTTGATCGGGAAACCGCTGGACGTGATCGAATCTGTAATACCGGTCGATCTAAGCCGGCTAAGACTCATGGCTGACGCAGTCATGAACGTGAGTCCATGGCATTATCACCCAGAGAAAGCGGCTGAGAGTCCGTTTGGCGGGGTCGTTGCCATGCCCTTGTATCCTTTGCATGGGTTAGAGTCGTGGCCCGATACGAAGCCGTTCGATCCTGATCCGGAAGCCCTCGGCCGCGAAGGCGTGACCGACGTCGGCCGACCCAATCCCACGCGATTCGGAATGTCACCGGTTGGCATCCTCAATGGTGGCAATTTCGTCCAGATTCACTCACTCGTGCGACCTGGGGAAACCATTGCCGCGGAGAGCGTTTTGGCGGGCGCGGTATTTCGCACGGATCACCCTGCCGGGCCGGGCGTGTTCATCGATACGCTGAATCGATTCCGGACCACGTCGGGCCGGGCATTGATTACCGAAAGACAGGTCATGGGGTATCGCGTTGTGGAGGAGTAATCGCCAAAGGTCTTCTCAATCAATCGATGCCGACCGATAACACCATCGTGAAATCTTTACATCTAGCGTCGTAGGGAAATACTCAACGATACAGAGAATTGAAATTACAGTAATTTTTAGGGTTTATGTTGGGAATGGGTGACAAATACCTATTCCTAAATTTAAGATTCCCTATCAGAGTCGATAGGTATTATTTGTTCATATTCTGTTAACCAAACGAATATAATTTCGATACTTTCGTGGCGTGGTTGATTAATGACCTGCGCTTTTGTTGGTGCCGAAATGGGCGCCCGCTTGGTCTCAAGATAGTCGAGCACGACGAGACGGATGCCCCTTGTGAAGTAACGGGCATGCACTGCGATGCGCGTGAGTTCGTGGGCCTCACACGCGTGGCACTCCGGACCAACTGACGGTCAGTCACAAAGGTCCAAAGGGCCAAGGAGGCGGTCGTGGCAGCGACAGAACTTGCGGGTCTAACGGGTCAGCAAAAAGCGGCCATCATGATGCTTGCCATCGGCGAGGATCGCGCGGCCAGGCTATTCACGAGCCTGGATGAGGAAGAACTCAAGGAACTTTCGCAGGTGATGGCGAACCTCGGAACCGTCAATGCCAAGACGATCGAAGCGCTGTTTGTGGAATTTGCGCAGTTGATCTCGAGCTCCGGTCCCTTGGGGTCATTGTCCGGCACCTACGCAAGCACTGAACGTCTACTGGCGAAGGTGCTTCCGGGAGAAAAGGTCAACGAAATCATGGAGGACATCCGCGGTCCTGCTGGTCGCACCATGTGGGACAAGCTCGGCAATGTAAGTGAGTCCGTCCTCGCCAACTTCCTGAAGAACGAATTTCCCCAGGCCGTGGCTGTTGTCCTGAGCAAGCTCCACTCGGACAAGGCGGCCGGTATTTTGGCTGAGCTTCCCGAGACTCTGGCCAGTGAGGTCGTGGAGAGGATGCTTGCCATGCAAAACGTCAAGAAGGAAGTGCTGACAGCTGTCGAGAATACGCTTCGTGACGAATTCATGGCGACCTTGTCGAATTCCCGACTGGGCGACACTCACGAAATGATGGCCGAGATCTTCAACAGCTTCGACCGCAATACCGAGCGACGTTTCATGTCGATCCTCGAGGAGCGCAGTGAGGAGTCTGCCGAGCGGGTCAAAGCGCTGATGTTCACGTTTGACGATCTGCAGAAGTTGGGCCCTTCGGGAATCCAGACGTTGTTGAGAGGTGTCGACAAGGCCCAGGTTGGGATTGCCCTCAAGGGTGCCTCCGAAACCCTACGTGACTTGTTCTTCTCCAATATGTCCGAGCGCCAGGGTAAGATTCTCGAGGAGGACATGGACGCAATGGGCGCCGTTCGCCTGCGGGATGTTGACGAGGCGCAGGCCGGGATCGTGGCGCATGCCAAAGAACTGTCCGATGCCGGTGAGATTATCATCACGGACGAGGCCGGAGCCGATGAACTCGTTTACTGATACGGATATCTCTCCTCGGCTTATCCGTCAGGATCGGTCACATTCTTTTTTGCCTTCGGGTGTCAGGCTCTGGTAGAGCACGAAGCGGCCGATTACACTTTCGGCAACGATGTCCAATCCCGAAGCCCCCGACTTGACTTACGACGGCATGACCGTAGGTGATGTCTTTGTCGACACCTCGGTTATGGTTACGGCGGAGTCGATTGCCGAATTCCGACGCGCAATTCAAGCTGGCGTTGGTCCCGCTGCGATCGGAGAAGGAACTTGCGCGCCACCGACCATGGCAGCCATGTGGACCGTGCCCCGAGTTATGTTCCGCGAGTGGAATGTTCCCGCGGGAGGCATTCACGCACGTCAGCGCTGGCAATGCGCAAAATCCATCCACGCCGGCTCGGAACTGCGGATTCGAATAAGTTTGAAGGAAAAGTTTGTGCGTAAGGAACGACCGTGGGTCGTTCTCGAGTCCAGGTTGACCGATGCGGGCGGTGAGGAAGTGGCAAGTGGTGAAATGACAATAGTGTGGCCGCAATGACATTGAACGAAGGGTTTCCAGAAGAGCTTCCCCCATTGTCCTGGACCCTGACTCAGGAACAGATCAACGCTTATGCGGAAGTGGCAGGCGCCAGCGATCCCATACATATTGACCCGGAGTTCGCCAAGGAGACACCTCTGGGAGGAACGATCGGCCAAGGTTTTCTTCTGTTTGCCGTAATGACCGAGCAAATCACGCGCGGTCTCGACCATCCAGAGTCATGGCTGTCGGACGGCGTGCTGGATGTGCGTTTTCGCGCACCAGCTCGTCCAGGAGACCGGCTTACCATGAGGGCTGTGCGGACTGTGTTGAATCAGGATTCGAGTGGAGATGCCGCTACCTACGAGGTCTGGTGTGAAGGTCCCGATGGCCAGCGACTGATTGATGGAACCACGAACATCCCGGTTGGCGCCTTCGACTGAAGCGAGTTGACAGGGTTGTTTGCGAACAAATGGGAGCATTGGATCACATGCAGAACTATCGACGCGCGGGTCAGGGACCAACCGTAGTTCTGCAGCATGGGTTTTTAGGCGGGTCCGGGTACTGGCTCCCACAGATCCAATACCTGTGTCCGCGGTTCGATGTCATCGCGCCCGATCTGCCCGGTTTTGGGAGTAGCGGTGAAATGGAAGCTCCCAATTCCATCGACGGGTTTGTCGCTGCTCTTATTGGCCTAATGGACGCGCTGGGCGTAGCCGAATTCTCGCTTGTCGGGCACTCGATGGGCGGATCGATTGCACAACAATTGGCATTGGATCATCCCGACCGGCTGGAGCGTGTCGTGTTCTACGGGGCCTCGTCGATTGGAGACATACCGGGCCGTTTCGAGACCATCGTGGACAGCATTGATCAGCTCCAAAAGGTCAGCATTGAGGAGACCGCCGATCGGTTCGCCAAGTCATGGTTTCTTCATGGGGATTCCGCGCCAGCTTTTGATTTCTGTTTACAGGCAGGGAAGGGTGCCACCGTGGCAGGTGCAACGAACGCGCTCGAAGCCGTCAGGGGCTGGAGTGCAGATGATCGCCTCGGTGAAATTGCGACTCCCGCCTTGGTGATATGCGGGGACGGAGATCGTGGTACGCCGCCCCAGCGATCCATGCGACTGTTTGAAGGGCTTCCTGACGCTCGCCTTGCCATCCTCCCCGGCGCTGCGCACAACCTTCACCTTGAACGCTCGGAACTGTTCAATCAGGTGATCGGGGATTTTCTCACGGGCGGGATGTAGATCACTGGCGCAGTATGATGTCGGCGCCGCCCGGATGGGGCTGGCTGTGCCCGCGTCGGCGTTGATCAAGGCGGCCAGTCCAGACCGCCGGTAAAAGGAACTTCTACTCGGCGGCTTGCGCGGTGCTAGGTTCGCCAAGGCCGCCCCCGCCCGGAAGCGCTACCTCCAGCACGTCCCCCGGTTTCAGCTCCACGACCCCTTTGGTTTCGGCGACGGGTTGGCCGTTCTTGCGGACAAAGCCGCAGGCGCCGTCATGCCCGCCCAAGACGCCGCGCGGTGCCTTGCGCGTGCGTTCCGTTAGTAGAGCCACCGTCATCGGTTTGTGCCAGCAAGATTCGAGCTGAATGACCTGGCCATCACCACCGCGGTACTCGCCATCACCTCCTGATCCCTCGTGAATGATCTTCTGCCGATATCTCACAGGAGCCAGATTCTCGAGGATCTCGACCGGCGTGTTGGAGATGTTCGCCGGAAAGCTGGAGCAGGGCTCGCCGTGCCGTCCTTTAGTCGCGCCGATGCCGCCATTGAGGAAGGTGATCTGCTGGAACGCCTCGCCGGACTCCATGTCGAGGCCCTTCAGCACCAGGACGGTCAACGGCGTGCCACTGTCTGCCTGAACCTTGTCGGGCAAGGCGTCTGCAATGGCTTCGAAAACAACACCCTGCAGCATGTGGCCGATGAGCTGGCGGGCGCCAACGGCGGCAGGAAACTTGGCATTGACGATGGTGCCCTCGGGTGCCACGACGTCGAACAAACGAATGAAACCGTCGTTGTTAGGGAGGCCGGGCGCCAGCATGCATTTGAAGGGATAGACCGTGTAGGCATGCGTATGATTGAAGGATTCGTTGACTCCATATCGGACCTGGGGAGAGCTTCCGCTGTAGTCGACACGGATGCGGCCGTCCTTGACGGTGATTGTCGCGCGGATGCGGATGCTTTCTTCCCAGCCGTCCCCCTCGACTTCCGCCGAATAGGTTCCTTCGGGGATGGCACGTAGCTGCTTGAGAACCGCGTCTTCGGTCACATTGTAGATGGCAGTGGCGATGCTCCCGATCTCGTCCAGGCCGTACTCCGTCATGAACTCGAGCAGGCGGCGTTTTACGACATTGATCGCCACAACCTGGGCTTCGATATCACCAACGACCTGTCCCGGGAGGCGTACGTTGGCTTCGAATATCTTGATGATGACGTCGTTCCTGACGCCCGCCTCGTAGAGCTTGAGCACCGGAATGTGAAGCCCTTCCTCGAACAGCTCGGTGGAACTCGCCGACCACTGGCGGCCGCCGATATCCGATAGATGTGCCACCGTCACCACGAAGGCAACGAGTCGATCCCCATGAAAGATCGGCGCGGCCATTGTCAGATCATTGAGATGGCCCGATCCGATCCACGGATTGTTCGACAGAATAATGTCGCCGTCAGACAGCGTGTCCTTGGGATAAACGTCGAGGAAATGGGCAAGTGAGTGGGGAGTCGTGCCGATGAAGCCGGGGACGCTCCAGGACGACTGCGCCAACAGGGCGCCGTCGGCATCGAGCATCACGCAGGTGTAGTCATTCGATTCCCGGACCACCGTCGAAAATGAGGTGCGCTTCATCGCGGCACCAGCTTCATCGACCACGCTGATCAAGCGATTCCAGTAGATCTCCAGGTCGATGGGACTTATCTGCTTGTTCGCCTTAGCCATGTCCGAGCTCTCTTATCAGGACAGGGAAACCAGGAGATTTCCGTGCTTGTCAGCGGTGAATCGTTCACCGGGACCGACCACAGTTGTACAGCCCGATTGTTCGATCAGAGCCGGTCCTTCCTTTTCGCTGTCGATGTTGAGCCCGGAGTCCGCGAGCACGGGCACATCATGAAATTCGCCGGCATCGGGAAAGTAGACACGGCGGAGTTGATCGGGCACCGCCCTCGAATCGGTCCCGTTCATTCGTCGTGAAATGGGCGGTGAGGGCGCCGGCGCGGTTGCTCGGAGGCGCCAGGTCAGGGCTTCCACGTCGACTGTCGTCAAGTGATGGCTGAAGAGCTCGTCATAGATGTCGTAGAAGGACTGGACTGCGGCATCTGTTGTTGCGTCATCAAATCTTGCCGGGAGAGGGGTGGTGACCTCGAAGCCCTGACCGATGTATCGCATATCGGCGCTGCGTTCGAATTCAATATCGTCGGGAGCGATTCCCGCTTGGATCAATGCCTGAGCTGTCGACTCGGTGAGATCATCGTAGATGCTGTTGATCTCCTGCCAGTTCGCACCTTCGACCCTTGTGTAGAACGTGCGGACCGCATCGGTCATCACGGGTGCCACCAACAGTCCGATGGCGGAGAACACGCCTGCATTCGGCGGCACCAGAATCTGGCGACAACCCAGGCGCCGGGCGACCTCACGGGCATGCATCGGACCAGCGCCCCCAAACGCCGCCAGCGTATAATGCCGGATGTCCTTGCCTTTCTCGACGGCATGGACTTTCGCCGAGGAAGCCATGTTTTCGCAGACGATCCGGTAAATGCCGCTCGCGGCCTCGATCAATGTCATACCGAGCGGCTCAGCCACGTATTTCCCGATGGCCGCTTCTGCGAGGTCCAGATGGAGCGCCACTTGGCCCCCGAGCCGGGCGTTCGGATCCAGATACCCAAGAACCAAAGCAGCGTCGGTGACGGTCGGCTGTTCGCCACCCTGGCCGTAGCAGGCGGGCCCGGGTACGGCGCCCGAACTTTCGGGGCCGACCTTTAGCAGTCCTGTGTCGTCGATGCGGGCGATGGAGCCGCCACCGGCGCCGATCTCCATCATGTCGATGATCGGCAACTTGACGGGAAATCCGCTGCCTTTCTTGAACCGTTGTACGCGTGCCGTCTCGAATTCGAGGGTGATCTCGGGCCGGCCGTTCGATACAAGGCAGGACTTCGCCGTGGTTCCACCCATGTCGAACGAGAGGATATCGCCGGTGCCGGCGAGGTCCGCGACGTGGGAGGCGGCCAGGGCGCCCGCAGCGGGTCCTGATTCCAGCATCCGCAGCGGCATCGTTTCCGCATAGTCGCGTGAGATCACGCCGCCGTTCGACTGCATGATGTTCAGCGTCGCCTTGATCCCGATAGCGCCGAGACCCTTCTCCAGCTCTTCCAGGTAGTGGCCGATATAGGGTCGGACGTAGGCGTTGAGCGCCGTTGCGACAGTACGCTCGTATTCCCTGATTTCCGGCAGAACGTCGGACGACAGCGACACGAACATATCGGGAGCGATCTCGGCCGCAATTTCCATGACTCGTTGCTCGTGCGCGGGATAGCGATAAGCGTGAAGGAAACTGACGGCTACCGATTTCACGCCGTCAGCGGCCAGCTCCTCAATCGCCTGTTTGGCCGCCTTTTCATCGAGCGCCGTGATTACCACACCGTCCTTGTCGATGCGTTCTGGAACCTCCTTACGCCACGGGCGCGGGACGACGGGGACGGGTAGCCGGGCGGTGATGTCGTAGATGTCGTACCGCATTTCGCGAGCGATCTCGATCAGGTCGGGAAAACCCTCGGTTGTCAGCAGTCCAGTAGGTGCGCCCTTGCCTTCGATGATCAGGTTGGTCACGACGGTGGTCGCGCCGGAGATCACTTCCTGGATCTTGTCGCGCGGGATCGATTCCTGCTCGATAAGGGTGGTCAATCCCTCAACCACAGCCTGGGTGATCGCATCCGGTTGAGAGAGGCATTTGCCGACATGAACCTCTCCGTCGGAAGCCGAAACCACGACATCGGTGAAGGTTCCCCCAATATCGAAGCCGAACCGGTAACCCGTGGTATTTCTGCTGCTCATCCGATGATGCTGATCTGGCGGTGCGCGGTGACTACTGACCGTTCTTCGAGTCCGCGAGGGACTCCTCAAGATCGTAACTTGCCAGCATTCTCTCCACCATCCCGGTGGCACGACCCCAATCGTATGAATCAAAAGCCATGGTCTGGTTCATGAAGTTGGGTGCCGCGTAGAACATCTCATACGTGGTGTGCCGGGATCCGAATTCCGACCCGATCGCATCCCAGGCAAGTTTGAAGGCTTTGACCCGATCCTCCGGAGGATAGACGGACGATTTCTGGGTCTTATGTATGAGATCCGCAAGCTCCGGGTTGGCAAAATCGCTTGCGTCCGAAGGCAGCATGATCAATCCCCCACCGGCCAGTTCCCGAATTGTCGTGATGACCTTGGGATAGAGCTGTTGGGCCAGAACAAGTGCTGAAATCACTGCGCTACGGGTTGGAGCGACATAGGGCCCCACCTGACGCGCGCTCACTTCCATCCCATAAACCAGGGCTTCGATCATATGAGCCTCTGATGACAATTGACCCAGCTTTTCGCGAACTTGAGGAAAGTTCACGACGCCGGTCGTCTCGGCGACCATCCGGGCGATACCGACCAGAAAGCGCATCTTCACCATCAGGCGGATCATCGACTGATAGTTTTGCATGGCGTGACCCGGGGCGGTGTGAAACAGGCCCCGGCAAACTTGCGGATCACGCAACGCAAAGACGCGTTCCCAGGGCACCTTGACCTCGTCAAAATAAAGGATCGCGTCGTTCTCGTCGTACCGGGAGGACAATGGATTGTCGAAGACCGATGATGCGCTCTCCTCATACGAGCGGCGACACATCTGCTTGAGTCCTTTGGCATTCATCGGCACGGCAAAGGTGACCGCGTAGTGTTCCTCGCCTTCCTTGAGGGGTAGCAAGCTCGCCACAAGGACCTCGTTGCACATGATTGTGCCGGTGCCCAGCATCTTGGCACCCTTCACGGTGATCCCTTCGCTGTCTTCGTCGACGACAGCAACGGTATGGAATTCATCACCCTGGTCCGATGTTGCTTTGGAGCGGTCTCCCTGGGGATTGACGATGACGTAAGTGACGTAGTGATCGTTGTCCCGGACGTAGGCATAGTAATCGTGCAGCGCGCCTGCCCGGGCCGGATCGTGATCTTCCAGCAGGTCGATCCCCATCATGAAGCCGGCAAGAGTCGAGGCAACATGATCGGGTGCGCGTCCCATGAACCCGAAGTGAACCTCGTTCCATGCTTCGATCGCCTGCCGGCGCGTAACCAGTTCGTCATAATTGCTCGGCAGGTGCCACTGACGGTTCACTCGCTCTCCGGTGACGGGTGACTCGAAAGTCATGCGTTCTACATTCTCTGGCGCCGACTGGAAGTCGTAGAGTGACGCCATCGAGTGGGTTGTGTTGCGGAACGCCGGATGTGTGGTCACATCATCGACCAACTTGCCGTTGATGAAGATTTTACGACCATCACGCAGCGACTCGAGATGCCGTGTTCCGTTTTTGGGCATAGTTGTGTCTTTCCGAATTGTTGGCGCCGGCCTGTTCAACCCTGGGCGGGCAGTCCAATATGACTTCGTCAGCCGTTTTGATACGATCTCTAGGGTAGCCAGCGCGCAGGTACACCTTCAATGGCGATGGAAGAAGAAACGCAAGGATCGTTGAACCAGCCCTATTCGGGTTATCTCCGGGCCTCCATTCCGCGTAAACCCGACATGGAGCTCGTCGAATCCGACCCGGGTACCAAAGCAGGCGAATATCTCCGGCGTTTCTGGCAACCCGTTTGCCTCGCATCCGATCTCACGGAACTGCCTCTGGCAATTCGCATCATGGGAGAGGATCTCGTTGCGTACCGAGACAAGTCCGGAACGATCGGTGTCCTGCATCGGCATTGCTCGCATCGTGGCACGTCGCTCGAATACGGGATCATTGCCGAGAGAGGATTGCGCTGCTGCTATCATGGCTGGTTGTTCGACGCCGACGGCACGATTCTGGACACCCCGGGAGAGCCTCCCGGCTCGCATCTGAAGAGTTCATTCCGCCACGGTGCCTATCCGGCTGTGGAGTTCCATGGGCTGGTCTTCGCTTACATGGGGTCGCCGGAGAACAAGCCGCCTTTTCCCGACTACGATGTGTTCCGCATGCCGGACTCAGAGTACGTCCCTTATTCGATCTGGCATTCCTGCAACTGGCTACACGTTCAGGAAAACATCATCGACGCCGCCCACACGGTTTTCCTGCACAGCCGCACGGCCGGGCTTCAGCTTCAACCCGACATGGTCATCATGCCGGAGACGGAGTATCGCGAGACCGATGAGGGTCACGGTTGCCTTTATGCGGTGAGTCGACGCGTGCGCGATTTTGTGTGGGTACGCTGTATTCACACGTTGCTTCCCAGCCTGTTCCAGCCGCCGGCGTTGATGGGGGAGATCGACTCTGAGCGTCTGTACACGCGGATCGCAATGTCGCGCTGGACCGTGCCCATCGACGATACGCACTGCATGATCTTCGGAATCCGCCACTTCCGGGACGATGTCACCGATCCCGAATATCGAGACCGCAGCAAGGTCGGTAAGGAGAAGATTGACTTCGGACCCGGCCAGACTATGGGCCGACCCTATGAAGAGGCGCAGCGCGTGCCGGGTGACTGGGAAGTCCTGGTGAGTCAGGGCCCGATTCCCAACCACGGCGGCGAACACAGGGGTACGACGGACGAGGGTGTGCTGATCATACGCCGTCAGCTTCGTCGCGCTGTCCGGGGCGAGATGGAGACCGATTTGCACCTGCCGCAGAATGGCTGGGACACGCGTGCGACATATTCCTTCGATACCATTTTGCGAATTCCGCAACGCGATTCAGGAGACGACGAGTTGGTCGCCGAGGTCGGTCGGCGTGCCGTCGATATCGTGCTAGAGGCTCCCGAAGCGCCGGGACCGGGCCGGGATGCCGCCATCGCCGAGCGGATGGAAGCGATGAAAGAGTCGTTGCTGGCTGAGAGCAAGAAGTGAACGAGAATCTCGCTCCCGCCTAACCTCTCCGGTCTGCGGGAGACCTCCCGCGGCGCTACCAGGCCTCAATCGTCTCTGTTGGGGGAAAGTCGGGATGCGGTAAATCGAGACACAGACTCGAGTCTGGCCCCACATCAGAGCTCAACCTACTTCGTGAACGCGGTGGCGGCCTCGATCATGGCGTGGATCATATCTTCCTTGGGCTTCACCGGTGACGGCCATGCCGATCTGCTTTGCGCAAGCCTTAGACGGGCCAGCGCACTGGCGACCTGATAGGAGAGGGGCCCTGGATTGATCACCGGAACCTCGAGCTTCGATTTCAGGAACTCGGCGGCGTCGTGCATGGTCGTCGATCCCAAACAGATGACCTCGGCGCCGTCTTCGTCGATACACAGCCTGGCAGTTTCCAGCATTTTTGCGAAGGTCTCGTCTTCCTTGCCGTCGAGAAGCCCACGCGTGTCCGGTTCAATGCCGATGGCCCGTATCGAGGCACAACGGTCCAGCATCTGTAGATCCGTGAGCGTCTTTTTCACCAGCGGCTTCCACTTGTCCCACATGGTGACGACGGAGAATCGATTGCTCAGCATCAAGGCGACCAGGTAGGTGGTGCGGCCCGGTCCCACGACAGGAATGTCAAGCATGGAACGCAATGTGTTGACCCCGCTGTCGCTGACCGTATCGATACAAATCGCGTCGTAACCTTCCTCCTCAGCGGTCAGACCTGCCTCCAGGATGCAAATTTCGCTGAGGGCGTAGTCGTGGTGGCTGACCTGATTGTCCGCCGACGCGCGGACAGCACGGAAGTCGACCTCGACGTCGTCGGGTAATGCGGCGACACCTACCTGGGCCTTGCGCAGTTCAAGCTGCTGGCCGGACACGGGTGCGGGGACAATGACGAGAATACGTGGCATGACTTGCCTCTGCTCGGCTGCGACAGGAATGGTTCTAAGCATACAGTGCACCTTTGCAGCGCGCCGGAGAATGTTTGGTGCGTTGACGGCCGGGTCCCTATGATTGATGGCAGCAGGGGATAGGGGGGCTGCGCGTGGACCTTCAATTGAAGGGCCGGGTCTGTCTTGAGACCGGTGCGAGCACAGGTATCGGTCGGGGAGTCGCTGAACTGCCCGCTGCGGAGGGTATGCTGCTGGCGATCTGTTCTCGCAGCAGGGATCCGCTGGTGGAGGTGGCGGAAGCCATTGCGTCTTCAGGTGTGGCGAGGCCGATGGTCATTGACGATGATGTCACTGACCCGGCGGCTCCCATACGACTCTGGGAAGCTGTCACCGCCGCATCATCAACATTACCGGATCAATGGAGCCCTTCAGCACAAGCGCATCCACGGCTGCCAAGGCTGCCGCCCAGGCCT
>MDTE01004159.1_pt1 | contig 16822 bp, 12 predicted proteins | sample 811231 | NCBI WGS metagenome assembly MDTE01 (sample SAMN05326651, study PRJNA326480) | marine metagenome | isolation source: seawater | place: Indian Ocean: Red Sea | collected 2010
CATCGTGGTGACGGCACGAGCGCCTGGCATCCAGACATGAGGACCGCTTGTGCCACATCCAGCGCTTGTCTCGGACCGCCTGGGACCTTCCTACGCCACCAGCAATCAGCACCGGTGGATCCGGTTGCCCATCCGTAGGTTCCCTTCTTGAGAAAGTTTCCGTTGCGGTAGGCATATAGTTCCCAGTTGACTAGACGGCGGTCGATGTGCGGCCGTACATCAACGACCACGGGCGGGCTTGGGTCAATCCCAGAATTTGCAATCGATGTTTCATCGTGGCGCCAAAAGACCCCTCCGCCAAGATCTTCTCGACCCTCAAGAAAGTTGGCGAGATTAAGAATCGCGAAGTCAAATTGACCACCACGGATTACGTAGTCAACAGGGCAAAACAGAAACGGTTCTTCGGGAAGTGCAGTTACGTGGTCTCCGACCAGTGCGATCTTCATTTCGGGGAAGCGTGATTTTAGATTGGTGATAGCGTCATAGACGGGAGGCGCGCTCGGGGTTTTTGTCTCGATCATCATGAGATCGGGCTGCGCCTTTTCGATTTCCGAACAATATGTGGCCCAGTCCCATCCTTCGGCAATCCCGTCCAACCAAACAGCGTCATGGCCGTTCTGATCAAGGAGTGTGGCTGCTAATGCGGGCAAGACTGGGAAGATCACAGTGGCGTTGTCGCCGACGAAACGATTCATGAGGCCGACGAGACCGCCACCGTCACTATGCCCCGTCGAAAAGACTTGATACTGGCGGTTCTGACTAAGGAGCGGTATCCCCTTATCACTTTGGAAAGGTGGGAAGCTGATCGCCACGTTCACGCGGTAAAAATCTCCAGATCGGTTCGCCAGCCGTAGTAAAACGGGGTCTTCATTACAAGGTCCGTGTTACCGCGAGGCGTTTTCACCTTATGATCGTAGTACATGGTTGCAGCTGAACCACATTTATAGAGACATAATTTGCGAAAAATAAGCGCCTAACAACTTTATGGATTTGTCGCCGCGAGTTTCGACGTCATCGGAGATGCATGGTCTTGGTTTGCCAAAGATCGATGTCTCAATTGTCATTATTGCTGCTCGATTCTCAGCAGTTCTCGAAGAGTCATTGGCAGCGATCGCCGAACTTAGCGGTCCTGTCATTGAGACGATCGTTGTCCTGGATGATGTTTTTGAATCTGCTGACGGTACGGTTAGATACCTCGCGAGCGGACCAGTCGGGCCTGCCGAAAAGCGTGACATTGGTGCCAGGTCGGCTCGCGGCGATCTTCTTGCATTTATTGACGATGATGCTTATCCGAGCCCGGGATGGCTTTTGGCTGCAATGCCGCTGTTCGAAAACTTGGACGTGTGGGCCGTTGGAGGGCCTGGCGTGACGCCGCCTACGGACGGATTCCGTGCCCAAGTATCGGGATGGACGTATGCGGCCTGGATGGTTTCTGGGCCGGCCCGGTATCGATATGTTGCCCAGCCGGCCCGGCGTGTTGACGACTATCCATCAATGAATTTAATTGTGCGTCGTTCCGCGTTTGAAGAGGTTGGGGGTTTTGACAGCACGTACTATCCCGGTGAGGACACCAAGTTTTGCTTGGAAATAGTCCGTCGGGGTGGGCAGATCATGTATGACCCTAATGTGTTGGTATATCACCATCGTCGTCCTGTGATGCGTGGTCATTTACGCCAAATATCTGGATATGGATGGCATCGAGGATATTTCGCACGTGTGTTTCCGGAAACATCTCGTCGTGTGCCGTACTTCGTCCCAACCTTATGGGCACTCTGGCTCACCATTGGTGCAGTCTCTGTGATCTGGGTGGATCAGTTGCGGCTACTATATTTCCTGACTATTGGTATTTATGTAGCGGCCGTTCTAGCGTCGGTGGCCCTCGTAGTAAAGGATGCTGGCCGCTTCTGGCTTGGTGTAGCGGTGGGCCCGACGATTGTCTTGAGTCATCTGGTTTATGGATTTCGTTTTCTCGGAGGGCTTGCCAAATTTCGGCGCTAGGTATGGCCAGCAGAGACGGTGATAGTCACGTTGATCGTGTTCAAGCTATGACGAGTCTCTTCTGATATGTGTGGGATTGCCGGGATTTTCCATATGGATGGCGCGACGCCGGATGACTCCAATGCATTGGAGTTTATGCAGCGGTCTTTAGTGCATCGTGGTCCTGATGGACATGGATCGTTTGTAAGAGGTTCGGTGCGACTCACCATGCGTCGGCTGAGCATTATTGATGTGGAAGGTGGCGTACAACCCATCAACAATGAAACCGATACCGTCCATGTCGTCCTTAATGGTGAAATTTATAACTTTCAGCGTCTTCGTGAAACATTAGAGGCCCACGGCCACAGATTTAGAACGCATTCAGACACTGAGACGATTGTTCATGCATATGAGGAATGGGGGGATGCGTTCGTAGATCGTCTTGACGGCATGTTTGCGCTGGCAGTGTGGGATGAGTCTCGCCAACGGTTACTGCTTGCTCGTGATAGGGCCGGTATCAAGCCCTTGTATTTCGCAATAGCGGGATCCACGCTGGTGTTTGGCTCCGAACTTAAGGCCGTCCTTGCCAGCGGATATGTTGGCCGTGCTCTCGATTTCCAAGTGTTGGCACATTACCTGTCTCTCGAATACGTTCCAGCCCCGTCGAGCATCCTGCAAAGCGTCAAACGTTTGGAATCTGGTTGCACACTTGTGGCTTCGACCTCCGGTATCCAGACAAGTCGGTATTGGGATCTCGACTTGTCCCAATCCGAAAATAATCCTGTCCAGGGAAGCATTGCTGAGCATGCTGGCACCTTTTATGAGGTGCTGCGAAGCGCGGTTAGGCGCGAGATGGTTAGCGATGTACCTGTGGGTGTGTTGCTCAGTGGCGGCTTAGATTCGAGTGCTGTGGCGCTGCTTATGTCTGAGGTTTCCAATCATCAGGTGCCTTCATTTTCTGTCTCATTCTCTGAGTCGTCATATGACGAGAGTCGTTATGCGCGGCAAGTTGCTGATCATGTGGGGACCAAGCATTACGAATTACCGATGCGTCCGGATGACCTGGTTAATACGTTGCCCGTGCTTGCTGGAAATATCGACGAACCATTTGCTGATCCGTCGATTATTCCCACTTACCTCATAAGCCGATTTGCCCGTGAGCACGTGAAGGTTGTGCTAGGTGGCGATGGGGGCGACGAGATGTTGGCTGGCTATTCAACGTTGCAGGCGCATCGGATTGCGCCAGTTTATCGGTCTCTGCCTGCATGGATACGCCGAGGGCTAGTTGAGCCTTTCGTTGCGCGGATTCCAGTTTCCAACAGGTATTTATCACTCGATTTCTTGCTTAACCGGTTTATTCGCGGCGCCGATGCACCCCCGTATTTGCAGCATCAAATGTGGACTGGATCTCATTACGGGGAAGACCTGACAGCGATTCTCCACCCGGATATTCGATCGGAAATCGATGATTCGTGTTTTCACCAAATGCTTGCTGATATATCGGGTCGGAGTGGTGCTCAACATCTATTAAACCGTGTGCTGTACCAGGACTTCAAGCTATACATGGAAGGCGACATACTTACGAAAGTGGATCGGGCGAGTATGGCTACATCGCTTGAAACCCGTGTGCCGTTGCTAAACGTGGAAGTCATGACGTATCTCCAGAAGATCCCAATAGACTGGAAGCTGCGAGGTCTAACTAGGAAGTATTTGCTGCGTAAGGCAATGGAAGGACGTCTGCCTGCGTCGATTATTGGTCGACGGAAGCGTGGATTCAGTATTCCCATCGCCGCCTGGCTAAATAGGGAACTCCAACCGTTGGTTCGTGAATATTTAGCGGAGGACCGATTGGATCGCGAGGGTATTTTTTGTGGAGCTGAAGTCTCACGTCTTCTGGATCAGCACTCGAGTCACGTCAGCAATCACGCTAAGCGGATTTGGACGATTTTGATGTTTCAACTCTGGCGTGATCGATGGCTGGAGAATGTGTGACGGATCACAGAACCACGGGTTTGGCTCCCATTTCTATGAGCAGCAGTCGAGCAAAACACAGGCTTTTGCGTCGGCAACCTGTTTACGGTGTCAGTCGAGGTTGCTGACTTGATGATGAACCGATTGAATTCACTGGGGGCATTACTAATTGGCGTGGTTGTTCTAGTAAATCTACTAGCCATAGTTATTGCTCTTGGTATCAGCACAGTAGTGCTCGAAGAACCCTCAAATAGTCGTGCTCCGTCGTTCTATCGAGGATTCGTTGAACCTATCCGCCAGCGGGTTCGCGTGCCTGTTCTCGGCGCGGATCAGATCGGAGTCTTCGTGAAATCGGATGGAGATGGCCAAGCCTCGTCGAGAGTAATTTTGAGGGCCTACGACAATTCTTCGGGTGAGATTCTTTGGGAGGATCGGCACGAAGTGGCGGCTCGTGCACAGCCGCATCTTATTCATTTCAAGATTCCTCCAAACAGACGGGCTATCACGCAAATAATCGATCTGGAAATTCTTCCGGTGACCGCGGCAGATTCGTTTCTTGGTATTGGCATGAGCACTGGTGATCGCTATGCATTTAGTCAGCCACGGTTCTTAAGCGGTTCAGTCTCTGGTGAACGTTCACACCATGACTTGGTGTTCAGATTTGGTCGTCGAGTTTCAGGACCTGCGCTGGTTGGTGCGGTTGTTCGTGATGGCGGGTTTGGCCTTGGTGTCTTGATGTTGGTGGCAGCAGTCAGCGCTTTTTTGCTTGTGGTTGGAACGATGCCGGTTTTTGTAGCAATGCTTGTGGGGTTGGTTGCGGTTACGACGGTTATTGCTGGTGCTATCCATCTCTATACGTCGTTATCTGAACCAGTGGCATTTGGATTAGAGGTTCTCAGACCTATGTGGCTGTTAAATCCTGGGGCTGGTATTGCGATCTTTGGATTCTTGGCGTTGGCCGTTGCCGGGACATTGCAAGGTCGTCGGTTTCGGTCTGGTAGCCAGCCGGAGTTACTGGATATGAAGGTTGGTGATCTTGCGATGCTTGGACTTCCGGTTGTGTGTCTAGCGTGGGCGGGCTGGCAGCAGCGGTGGGTTGCTGAGGACGCCTTTATTCATTTCCGAGTTGTATCAAATCTGCTGGCGGGCCACGGGCCGGTTTTTAATCTGTCCGAACGCGTCGAAGCTTCGACGAGTCCCGCGTGGGTCGGGTTGTTGGCTCTTGTTCGTCAGGGAGTGTGGTGGGACGTTGAGTGGATCGCGGTAATCATAGGAATGAGTGCGTCTCTAGTGGGAGTTTTGTTGGTGGGGATGTCGGCTCGAACTGTGGTTTGTCTGGCCCACCCACCCTCGAGCACCCCTCAATTAGTAATGCCTATAGGCGCTCTAGTTATTTGTGCGTTGCCTCCGTTTTGGGACTTTGCGACCTCAGGCCTCGAAACAGGTCTGGTGTATGGGTGGCTTGGAGCGTGTATATGCGGTTTAGTTAGAGCCGCGTCAAAATTCTCATCGAAGGATTCGGATCAGCGGTTGGACGATGTACAAGCGCCGATGTGGCTGCTTGTCCTGATTGGGCTAGGGCCCTTAATTCGGCCTGATCTTGCGGTATTCAGCGCCAGCTTTTTGATAGGGGTATTGGTGACGACAAAATCTCCAACGTGGAGATCTCTTCTTCGTATCCTGAGTTTGATGGGAGCACTACCCGTGGCCTACCAAGTTTTTCGCATGGGTTATTTCGGGTCGCTTGTCCCCAACACAGCGCTCGCGAAAGAGGCTGGTGATGCTTTGTGGGTACGGGGTCTTGCCTACGCCTTTGATTTGGTTAATCCATATTTGTTGTGGGTTCCAATGGCTGCGGTGGTGTGGTGGGGTGTCGTTCTTGTGTGGGGGCGTTTGTGGAGGCGTGGATATAACCGACTCGCGCTAATCCTGGCCGTCAACGTGATGTTTAGCGTGATCTATGCGGTTTGGGTCGTCAGGTTCGGGGGTGGCTTTATGCACGGACGATTTCTGCTGCCGACAGTGTTTGTCTTGTTTGGTTCTGTGGGGGCGATGCTTCCGTGGCCCTCTATGGGTACAGCTCTTAAAAACTGGTCATCGACTATTCCGGTTCTTGTCGTGGTGCCATGGGCGGTAGTTTGCGCTTTCTGGTTGCAATGGAGTCCAACCACCACAGGAGTGTTTGATGAACGAACATTTAACGTGGGACGCTCGTCGGGTTATCTGCATCCCATCACGCTTTCTGACTATGAAGATTGGCCATGGGCTCAAGATGCACGTCGACTGAACGAATTAGCTGCCGCAGGCAAAGGCTTAATTGCGTTGGAAGGGACACTTGAGCAACCAGCGGCGTGGATTGCCCCACGACGTCCGTTTGGTGATCGGGTGATCAGTGTTCATCAAGCTATTGGCATGGTCGGGTTCGGGGCTGCTAGGGATGTTTGGATTATTGATGCTTTAGGTCTTGCTGATCCGCTGGCTGCACGCCTCCAACGTGATGTCATAGGTTTGCCATCCCACGAAAAACGATTGCCGGAAGCATGGGTTGTTGCCAGATTCGCTTCCTTGGACGATCGATTTGGAATACCGTCACATGAGGTTGACGCGGCGCGTCGCGCACTTCGATGCGGAGATCTTGCTCGTTTGTTGGAGGCAACGACGGCGCCTCTTACGCCAGAGCTTTTTGCCACGAACATACGCAATGCGTTTGGACTTTCGAGGCTCAGGATTCCGGCAAACCCTCTGGTTGCGGAAGAGCGATTGTGTTTAGGTGTTCAGTAGGCCGTGCTACAAAAGGCCCGTAGGCAAAAGATTTGTGTCCCCGACCCAATGTTAGGGTTGTTTGAAGGATATGCTTTGCCGTGTGACGTAGTAGGCGGAAAGCCAAAAAACTGCGCTAGGGGAGATCTGAGGTGATCGCTGGTGTCTCACTAGTAATTCCTGCTTTTAATGAAGAGTCGGCAGTTGCTGATGTGGTGACAAGGTTCCGATCGGAGCTTGATGCTACTGGGTGCACATACGAAGTCATCGTTGTAGATGATGGTTCTACGGATGCGACGGCTCGTTTGGCCAAGGAGGCTGGAGCCTCCGTCGTGTGTTCCCCGCAAAACCTTGGTTATGGTCTTTCACTCCGGCGTGGGATTATGGCCGCAAAATTCGATTATGTGATGATCTGCGATGCCGACGGGACTTATCCATCAGAGTCTGTCGGAGAACTTACGCGTATGGCCGAGCATATGGATATGGTTGTGGCGGCGCGTACTGGCCGGCATTTTAGGGGTCGTGGGCCTCGGGCGATCGCTCGTGCCGGGCTCCGATTGTTCGCGAGTTTTGTCGTGGGTCGTTATATTCCCGACGTGAATTCCGGATTCAGAATTTTTCGTAAGTCCGATTGCCTCCGGTATTTTGGAATTCTAAGTCCTGGTTTTAGTTTTACGACCGGTTTGACGCTGGCAATGATGAGTGATGCGCGAGCTGTAGCCTTCGTTGCGGTCCCGTATGCTGCTCGAATTGGAAAGTCCAAGGTGCGGCCACTTCGAGACACGATGCGCATTGGGCAAGTTCTTGTTCAAGCTATGGTTCGACACAATCCCGTCAAACTGTTCTTCACAATAACGGCTGGTCTATGGTCGCTTGGGTTAGCACCGTTTGTTGTCTGGGTGCTAACAGGGTCAGCAATCGCGGCTTCGGCAACGATTGCTGTTTTGCTCGTGGGTGTGCAGATTTTCTGCTTAGGGTTGTTAGCCGAAGCCCTGCGTGCACGCGGTGGTGAAGTTTGACAGGTGGTTGTCTCCACTGACGGGTCTAGTTGAGGCCAAGTACTAGCTTTCCAAACGGGGCTTCAGAGCCCACCGTAATAGCGAGGCATGTTGCTGCGACGAAAAGTGTTATTGCTAGGGTTGTGCTTGGATCAATCCTGCCGACGATAGCGCGAACCGCGAGTAACACCGAGGCGATTGCGATAGAAAACCCGAGCAGACCTATCACGCAAACAAGTATCACCACTGAAGCAACTGAAGGTCCTTTTGCGTTTGATGCTGCCTGGACAGTGTTGTGAATCACGATTTCTGCCCACGCTAGTGGTCGGGGCAGGGTGGGACTTCGATAGACCATGAAGCGCAGATCCTGACCTTGGACATCGATGCTATCCAAATCAAGAAGGTCGCCATATGGATAGAGATCCTCCCTGAAATAATCCACATAAAGGTGGCTTGTGGGGACACTCAGAATTGATTCTAGGCGTACATAAAGTTGGTCGTTCTCGTGAGTCAGATTTGGAGGGAAGAGCAGTCGTACTTGCCAGCTTCCCGATTGTTTGAATACGGCGATGTGTGACGCAAGAGATTTTCCGTTTCTGGGTTTTGTTAGGAGTTCAAACTTAACCCGCACGAACTCGCCGGGTTCAACCTTTGTGTGTAGCCAGACATCTACACGTGATATCGAGTCGGTTGGTGCGACGAAAGTCTGACCTTTGACACCACTCAATACTTGAGTGCGAAGAGGTGAAAACTCTCGGGAAATTTCAAGGACGGGTATATGAACAGGTTGGGCAGCTAGAAATATGATCCAAACGGCGGATATTCCTGCTACTACGACCTTTGTAGCTGACCAAAATCTCAGTTTCTGAATCAGCGGACGGCCCCCCAGGCAAGAACGTCTGGTAGAAGGGTGTGCACGAAATACGCCCCATTCGCCATCAACATGACAGGGATTGTTAGCAGAACCAATGCTTCCCCGGGAACGTTTCGGGGAACTATCGCTGAGAGCCCTGCAATGAGCAAGATCACGAACGGTACAAAGGTGGGATAGACGTACCGACCATGGAGAGCGACGTCTACCGTATAGCTGCTCCAGAAGTTCACGGCCCACAGACCTAAATGAAGTACGCCCATGATCAGCAGAATCGGCGGACGATCAGGGATGCGAATGCGTTTTCTGTTTCTGGACAGGTTAAGCATATGGCCGCCCATCGCCAAGATGAGCAATGAGCCAAAAACCAAGTAGGCCGCGCCAGGAAGTTTCATCTTTTCAAGTCCGTAGCCACCCCAAAATGTTGAGAATGTTTCAGCGATCCAGTTTGTTTCCTGCACGAACTCAAAAATATTTAAGCCTCGGGCTCGCGGAGGAATAGGGGCCCCTCCAGATGCATTAACAGCAGCTTGTGTGATCTCGACTCCGATTGGATCGCCGTAAAGCATCCAGTTTCGGACGTACCACCAGCCCGCGATGGTGGCGGTGATTGTGACGAGTACGATGGCCAAACGTATCAATCTGGTCGGATAGCGTGCCAGTTGCCAAATTGTTATTGCGGCCACGGTGGGGAAAATAAGGAACCCGGTGTACTTATGGAGTGCTACAAGGCCGAGAGCGACACCTAGCAGTACTACATCCCGACGAGCGAAATCCGATTGGGATGCTCGAACCGTCGTATAAACAGCGAATGTCCCCGCCGCAATAGCTGGCGTGTCATTCGTGTAGTAAGAATGGACAAGTGTGAACATTGGGATTGTGGCCATTACAACCACACCCCATATGGGGGCGACCGGTATGTGAGTGAAGACTCGTCTTAGCGTTAGGAAGGCAAGCCACAGCGTTACGGGGTAGAGGGCCACATTAAACAATCGAGCGATGTGGAAGTTAAGGTCGTTGGATGCTGAGCCAATTAGCATCAAGATTTGTGCTACGACCACGGCAAACATGTTTGGTGTGATCTCATGTGCAACTTGGGCTCGAACCGGACCTCCGGCAAATCGACCAGGCCCGTAGCCTTCAAAGATCGGAAGGCCACCGTTAGTAATCATTTGGTGCACAATCCGGAAATGCTCAGCTTCGTCGGGCCCCCCAAGGCCTGGAAGTCTCACGAACGACCAGAGAAGCGCATTGAGTGTGGCTAGAAGAATTACCGCAAGCGCTAGGTTTCTCTGTGTTTGTGCATTAAGTGCTTGGGCCGTGACTCTTTGATTTGGAGATTTATTAGGTAAGGATGCGTTTAGATCCATCACAGGATTTGGTTCTTATGGCGTGGGATCGAACTAGTGACTTCAGGACATGTGGGTTTCGTTTTAGAGCTGTCCCGGTTCCGGTATATCTCTGGACAATGCATTAGGAGAACGGCCTAGTCGAAATTCGGCCGATACGAGCCGTGTTTGTCGGGGCCGAAGCGCTGAAGACGCCACCACACCATGATTGTTTCAATGAACATTGCTGCGATTGTGGTGACGCGGATCGAGCTTGGATATTGATCCCGAACTATGACTGGAGCTTCAGAAATCTGTCGAAATCCGAGTCGTCGAGCAAGCGCTAACGCTTCAATGTCGAATGCGAATCCTGCTGTCCGAACATGTGGGAACACTTGTTCAACCATTGATGATCGATAGACCTTAAGCCCTACCTGAGTGTCTCGGACAGCGAGTCCGAAAAGTATGCGTGTGACTAGGCGGTAGCCCCAACTATAGATTCGACGAACTAACGGGTACTCCACTATCGAATCCGGGTGGAGCTTTGATCCGACCACGATATCGGCGTTGGAAGCGACGTAATGTTGATACGCGTCGATCAGGCATTGAGGAGGTATATCGCCTCCGCCATCCAGAAATGCTCGGCATCTTCCACCGACCGCTAACAACCCTCTGCGTACGGCATTTCCTTTTCCAGCATTCTCTTCAAGGACCGCGATTCTTAGTCGCTCATGTTCAATGGCTTCCAGCGTGGCTGCCGAGTTGTCAATGTCTCCATCCACCACAACCAGAACCTCATATTCACAGTCGAGACTATCCAGGGTTGCTAAAACATCTTTCACCTGTGATCCGATAACACTTGCTTGGCGATAGGTAGGAATTACTACGGAGAGTTCGGGAAGTTTCTGGGTAGGCGTGTCGCCCTGCTCAAATGTTCGCAAGGAGACCCTTGGAGATACTGAAGAGTTTTCCGGAATTGCCATGTTCAAGTCGGTGAACAGTTTTGCACGTTCGCAACCAGCCCAGTTTCTAGCAGATGTCACGCATAGACACGGCGATGATACGAGACCATTGTTCGTGCTGACGCGGAAAATCCGCTTGTAGTTGTCTGGTAAGTCGTTCGGTTTGTCACCCGGCGAGCCACCCACCGTCAATTGGGATCACGACACCGGTAACGTATGCCGAGGCTGCTGAGGCGAGAAAGACCGCGGTTCCGGCCATATCCTCAGGTTCGCCGTGTCTTCCCTGCGGGATGCGGCTCATAAGCCACGAACGGGTTTCCGGGTCCTCAAAACGTGGTCGCGTCAGCTCCGTATAAACATATCCAGGCGCAATGGCATTTACTGTAATTCCGGATTCCGCGAACTCGACGGCTAATGCTTTGGTGAGTTGTGCAACACCGCCTTTCGTAGCTCCATAAACCGAGACGGTGTTAAATCCAAGAAACGATGTGAGCGAAGCCGTGTTGATTATTCGTCCATAGCCTTGTGGCGACATAAGCCGAACGCCGTGTTGGCAGGCAAAGAAGAGGCTCCGGAGATTCAAATCAGCGACCTGATCCCAGTCGTCTGGTGTCACATCGAGGAGAGGCTTGCGAAATCCTGTGCCAGCGTTGTTGAAGAGAATGTCGAGCTTGCCAAAGTCAGACTGGACTTGTTCGAATACAGCACTGAGTTCATCAAGATCAGCCAAGTTTGCCGGAATACTAATTGCTTCGCGTCCTAGGTTTTTGGCTTCTGCGCAGACCTCGTCAAGTTGTTCTCTTGATCGGGCGGCAACGGCAATATCGGCGCCAGCCTCGGCAAGGGCTATTGCGATGGCTCGTCCGATCCCGCGTCCGGCACCTGTCACAAGCGCTACCCGTCCGGATAGGTCAAATGGATTAGCGGATAACTGCGTGGTCATTGGTAGTTCCACAAGTAAGGGCTGTACGACAATATCAGGCCAGTTGAGTAGGCGTATGTTTGTGGTGCCAAATCATGGGCTTACTCGCAGTGCCACGCAGATGTGGTTGCTCAGATTATTGTCCTCTTAAGTATTTGTAATTCGCATCGTTGGAGCGAGCCGCGCAAAATGTATCTGGTTTTATTCCATGCAGGTTCTTGTTATGGCTTTGCTCTCTCCCGGAGAAGTCGCTCCTGATTTCAGCCTGACGGCCACTGATGGTTCGGTGGTCAAGCTGAGCGAGCGTCGCGGCAGTCGTGTGGTGCTGTATTTCTATCCGCGCGATGACACTCCGGGATGCACTATTGAGGCGTGTAGTTTTCGTGACAATCTCTCTGACCTTACATCCCGTGGCGTTCAAATCTTCGGCGTGAGTGATGACAGCGTGGCTTCGCATGAGAAGTTTTCGGCAAAGTACGATCTCAACTTCCCGCTACTCGCGGATACCGAACACGGAATGCTTGAGGACTATGGAGCATGGGTGGAGAAAAAACAGTACGGTCGTGTTTTCATGGGTACGCAGCGCATTACGTATCTTATTGGTCCTGATGGGAAGATAGAACACGTATGGCCTGATGTTGTTCCTAAGGATCATGTGGCTGAAATTCTAGAGGTGATTGACGCCTAGTCGGAGCTGATTCTTTAATTTACCTATTTCCGACATTGGCCCACATAGCTCAGTCGGTAGAGCGCGTTCTTGGTAAGAACGAGGTCTCCGGTTCAAATCCGGATGTGGGCTCCATGCTAGGTATTTATTGCATTCCCGTTGGATACCGGTGTGTTCGCCGAATTTCTGGTAGTTCCCGGTTTGGATGTTTTGGGATGAAGGCCAGCCTGAAAAGGTGGTTGACGTTTATCGGTTTTCAGCCTAAGCACTTGGGAAATGAGCCTTTCACACACTGAAGTTTTCTGTATCACGATCTGCGGTGGTGGGCGCTAAGCTACAGGATGTCTGAAGTCCGGTCAGGGATCGTTGGATATGCCTAATTACGAAATCCGCGAACTGCAAAAGCAAATGAAGGTTTATGCCGATGGCCAGTATGTGGCTGCTGTGCAGGAGGGGAAATTCCGACCGTACGTTTATCCTTTTTTCACGCCGGCAGGCCACAATGTGTTGCAAATCGCCCCGGCTGATCATTTACATCATTTAGGCATATGCGTGGGCCATGAGTTCGTCAGTAGGTTGGTAGATGATGCTGAACTTGAGACGAGTGATCGCAATGGGTGGGAGCAATACCAGCCCTATGCTGGAGGAAGGACAGCTCGTGGATCTGAAGCCGTAGATTTTTGGGGGACAGAGAGTTTTCTGCTTGGTCCCTTACCAAGGATTCTCGTTCGGTCGACTAATACCGAGGTGGGCGCGCGCGGTGTTAGCTTCGATCAGGAGATCGAATGGCGCGATGCGGAGGACTATCTCCTTTTGTGTGAACGTCGTCGCACTACGGTTACGGCAGGTTCAGACGCAAACATCATTGATCTCGTGACGAATCTCGAAGCACCTGGTCATCCCGTCGAGTTAAGGAAAGCGAAGGATGCCGGGTTGCTTGTTCGTGTGGCTGACCAAATTGATGTGCTTGATGGAGGTCGAATTGTTAATGCGGAAGGTCGTGAGAACGAAGAACAAACGTTTGGCCGGGTTTCGGCATGGGTGGATTATTCGGGCCCTGTGACGCGTGATGCGGTTGCCGGGGTCTCGGTCTTTCCTATTCCTGAATCGGATGGCCATCCATGGCACACACGAGATTATGGGCCCATGTGGATTAATCCTTGGCAGCATGAGCCCATGACACTTCACCCTGGGCAGACGTATACGATTGGGGCCCGTTTCGTGGCCCATGATGGATCTTGTGAAGACGCTGACGTCGCTCGCCTGTTTCGTGGGTTTCGCGAAGGCCGCTAGGGCGGGCTGGATGACGTGGGTTGGCATTCAGATATCAGGCGGTTCAAAGCCGAGCATTCGGGCCTTTACGTAGGGACGATCGTGTTCGAAGCGGAACCTATGTCGTATTAGAATCCCGTCGAGCTAGACACGCGGCTTTTTTACATGCCGGGAGCAGCGACCATGAGTCAAGATTTCACAATGTACGTGGGCACGGTTGGCGGCGGCTTGTCTGTGAGCTCGGATAGCGGCGCAAACTTTCAACATATGGGGATGCGTGGCACTTTGCCGCCGTCAGAGTGTGATGTTCGTGCGGTGACCGTCTATCCCGACAATCCTGACCGTGTTCTTGCTGGCACTAATGCTGGCGTGTACCGCAGTGAGAATCGTGGGCAGTCGTGGGAATTACTGGATTCGCAAATGAACACTGAGTGGCCGGCACAGTCGCACCGGACGTCTGATCAATGGCCATTGCAAAACGTCGAAATATGGTCGGTGACCGTTGATCCGGTTGACACCCAGACGATATTTGTTGGCGCGAGACCTGGGATCTTTCGTTCAAAAGATGATGGTAGGAGCTGGGAGGAATTGCCGTTGAATGTTCGAATGGATGGTCCAATCGGAACACCCCGAACGACGATTGTGCTGGTTGATCCGAGAGATCATCGGACTGTCTGGGCTGGAACTGAAGTCGATGCTGTTTACCGAAGCACCGATGGTGGTGATTCGTGGACGCGGATGCCCGAGGTTGGTCCCCAGCGTATGGCTGGCGATATCCACGGATTGGCCATTAAGCCGGGTGATCCTGCAACGACGTTCTGTACCACCCCGCATGGTTTCTCGACGAGTACGGATGACGGTGCCAGTTGGGACTTGCACGAATTTCCCAAGTTTCACGAACCAGATTGGAAGCCTGGTGATGGGTCGGCCTATTGCCGAACTATTTTTATGAAAACTGATAATCCTGATGTCATGCTTGTGGGTACGGGCAACACGATTCCTGGAGACATAGGGGCGATTCGTCGTAGTTGTGACGGAGGAAAAACGTGGGTGGTGCCTAAGCTCGCGGTGACACCCAACTCTGTCCTGTACGGGTTTGGTTCTCATGCCCTGATACCCGATACGATTGTCGCCCATACGGTGAACGGCTATTTGTATTTGAGTAATAATGGCGGCGAAACGTGGGATAAATTGCCTAAGGAATTTGGTCATATTCGAGCGGTAGCGGTGAGTCCCAACTAGGCTCACGCTCTAGCGATGTTTCCGCGCCGGTAGGAGGAGAAATTGCAACGATCGAGGTTCTCACGAAGGTTCGTTCTGGTAGCAGGTGTTAGCTCGCTTGCTACTTTCGGGACGGGCGGAGCCGTGGTTTTTGCACGAGCCATTGACCGTCGCAAACGAGGCCGGGGAAAAGATGTTGTTAGGCGCAAGGTACGGCTGGCGGTTGCCAACGGTGAGTTGACCCGGGAACAGGCCGCTGAGAAGCTCCTGGCATGGCGAGACGGTCATGACAAACGGAGCAAGAAGCCGGCTGGTGAAGCAATCGAGACCAAGCTTCGCGCTGCGGTGCAGGATGGCAGGCTAACCCGGGAACAGGCTGCTGAGAAGTTTCGGGAACGGCGAGACGGTGATAATAAAAGGAGTCGGAGACCTACTCCTGAAGAGATGGAAACTAAGCTGCAGGCGATGGTGGCCAATGGTTCGATTACGCAGGAGCAGGCGGACAAGAAGCTTGAATTCACCCGATTGAAGAGTTCTGAGAAGCTTTCATCTCGATAGAGTTTGAGGCGTTGATGCAATCTGCAGCTTGGACATCACGTTCGGTTGCCAAGTGCTTGATCCTGGCAATTGTTGTTGCACTATTTATCGGTACCTCTGGCTCAGCCGCAGCCAACGATCCATCTTGGCGCTATCTTTCGGCTTCAATTGAGCAGAGCAGGCACTTTAGCGAGACGGATCACAACGTGTCCGATCTGCGCCTGGCAGTGTCTTCTGGCGGTTCAGTTGATGCCTCGTTTCTTGGCTTTTTCAATCGCACTGGCGGACTTGAGCGGTGGGGTCTTCCGATGTCAGAAGCATTCGAAGAATTTCCCGGGGTGTTACGTCAATTCTTCAAGAATGGAGTAATGGAATTCCGGGTTGGTACGGGAATGCAACGGACGCTCGTGTGGGAATTTTTCGGGGGCGGGTTGGCCGGGTCACTGGACATGGGGGTTGAACCCGGGACGCACAACGATTATCGAGGCATTGATGTTGGGCCATGGCAACACAAGGTCTCGAACTTTGGTACCGACGGTACGAGGACTGGCTTTCTTGATATGTTTCAGCGACTTGGAGGGGTTGAATCTTTGGGGTTTCCGAAAACGGAGGCCCGTAGGGATCGAGTTGGCAGTGTTCGGTTAGACGATACGTCCGTACGGGTTCGTCAGTACTTTCAGGCTGGCGTTCTTGAATACGATTCTGCATTAGGACGGTCCTCGATTCTCCCGTTGGGACAAATGCTGCGTGATCGGTTGTACCCTGACAGTGGATGGATGTCGTTGTTGGCTTTCCGACGAACAGGCCCTCATTACGCAGGAGGTTCGGTTGACAGCCGATTGCTGGGCCATGCGGTGGTGCCAGCGCTCGCTAAGTCAATTGATGGAGCCCTTGTGGGTCGCGGTGAACACTCCTACGCTATTGCCTATCACCCTCAACGCCATGTTTTTTACGCCGATGGGTGGTACGTGCTGTATTACGACGGGGGAACGGGCGCTGGCGGAGCCAGCGGGGTGGTCGCGTATTCCAAGAACGGAACATCGTTTGGGAATCGGGCGAAAGTAACCCACGGCCACACGGGTCCGGGTATGTCGATGCACTATATCGACGGTACGGTCTACGTGCTGTATTCCGACAGTGACAAACGTCGTGTTTATCTACGTGTTGGTCAGCCCAATAACGGCTCTATCAATTTGGGTGAGCCTATTTTGGTCGCGGATATGGTCAAGTCGTTCGGGGCTTACTTTGCGACGTTAGCGGCAGGGCCTGACGGGCTGCCGTGGATCCTTATCCGTAGCTTCGATGCTCAGCCTGGAACGGGTGTGCTGGTAAGCCA
>MDTE01049956.1_pt1 | contig 16820 bp, 14 predicted proteins | sample 811231 | NCBI WGS metagenome assembly MDTE01 (sample SAMN05326651, study PRJNA326480) | marine metagenome | isolation source: seawater | place: Indian Ocean: Red Sea | collected 2010
TTCCATCTGTGAATGCTGTTTGTGGATCATTTGGAGAGCTTGGCAAGTAAGCACTTGGTACTCTTAAACCTTTTAATAGTTTGTCATTGAAATATCTTAAGTCATCTATCTCACCTAAGTTAGTGCCACCAGGTAAAGTTTCAACTTTAGATCCTCTTCCCTCTGCCGTTTGAGCGAAGAAATAATCTTCAATCATTGATAATGGATTGTATGTTGCGTCCATGATGTTTGCACCACCACCTGTAGCATTTGGAATACGTCTTTGGTGTATTTCATTTTTAACTCTTTCAATGAATCCCATTGCTTTTGAAGTTGGCATATTACCTACGTCAATATAGAACACTCTTCTTTCAGGTGCTCTCTGTACTCTGTAGATTATCATAGCATCTTCTAGTAGTTCTTTTTGCTTGTAAGTTTTAAAGATAGGTTCTAACAAACTTACTCCAAAAGGCCAGAATCTATCCATGCCTTCTGTTAAACTTAAATGTACAATGTGTGATGCTTCAATAGGATATGTTGTTGCATCTTTTGAAAATCTTGTGTTACCATAACCGCCACCAGGACCTTGACCATATGGCATATGTGATCTGCTACTTGCACCACCACCTAATGGATGTGACATATTACCACCACCATAACCACCACCTGATACCGGTGAAGTTAATCCTTGTGAATATGCATCTGATGTTATGTTTAAATTCTTGATGTTGAGATCTAAGTTCTTAATGAAGTATGCTTCTGGCTTCTTACCTTTACCTTCATTAACAACTATTCTTTCAACATTGCCTGGGTCAACCCAAAACCATTTGTATGTTTTAGGATCTCTTACAAATATTTGATCTCCATACTTGAGAGTATTTCTGACCATTTTGAAACAACGCTTTTGCCATTGATTAATTTTATTCCATTGGTTCAATGCCTGTGTCAATATACCTGACTCTGTGTCAGTTGGATCTGCGTTGTAATGAATTGAAAATGGTGATCCTGATTTCTCATCTACAGGACTTGAAAATTCTGCTATTGTATCTAGTGCGGCATTGATCTCCGTGTCAAGATCCATCATATCATATTGATAGTATCTTTCACGTCTATTAGGTTGACCTGCATATACTTCCGGCAACCATGTATTATATCTGCTGTTAGATGCGGCTCCCGATGCAGGAGTCGTAGAACCTACAGGACTTCGCTGTCCTGTTTCAGTTCCATATTCTTTAAAATATTTACGCCATGACATATTGTTATTTATAATATAGTATTTTTATCGTGCTGTCAACTTTTTATTGGCTATTTGGTAAATTAAACATTTCTCATGATAGCGTCTTGATACACTTTCTCTGTTGATGACTGAGTTGCCTTCGCAGTGCTGTTTAATTTCTTGGTTAGCTCGAGATTTTCCTTCTGGACTTCGAGCAATTCTGTCTGTAATCTTATGCTTTTTTCTTCTGGGCTTTCCATCATCTGTGAATTAGGATCACCAAACATTGGCATTATCCTAATATTTGACTTACGTGTTGATGCTAAACCTCCACTTGTAGTAGTTGTAGACCCTGTTTTGTCTTCAGTCTGTGTTGTTGTACCTGTGCCTTCAATAGCTTTTGCTTTTTCTTTGAACATAGGAGAGCCATAATATTGTCCTATTTTGTTCTCTATGGCTTGTTGTATTTCTTCATCTGTTCGGTCTCTCTTTCGAGCATTTCTACCAGTCGTCTTTGAGACACCTGCCGCTTTCCTTAACTCCTCTAGAGCTTTTGCTTTTTCATCATCGGTAGTGGCTGTTTGATATGCCTTAAGTTTTGCGTCATAGTTAGCTAGATCTTCTTCACTATCTCCACCTGGTAGATTAACAGCTAATAATCTGCTGATCATCGCTGATATTCCTTGACCTACAGTTCCAAGCATACCTTCCAGCATTGACTCGAAACCAGCTCCTGGGTTTGAAAGGAAACCTACTAGTTTGTTAAATGCACTTGTGATTGCATTGAACCCATCGCCTTTCAAGTAGTTGACAAATCTCATCAAGCCATCTTCTACGAACTCTATAGTTTTTAAGAAACCATTTACAACATTTTCATTCATAAACGCTATGAACAACTTATCAAAAGCCGCCTTTAATTTTTCAATCACAACTCTTAGTTTAGCCTGTGCTTTACCAAGTGCCGGAGCTTCTATGCCTTCTCTAAATCCTGCCATCATCTTCATGTCAGCATCATCGATAGTTTCTGCCAAGTTAGCAAGATTGATTATGGTCTTCGCCATCGGATCTCCACTAATCTCTAATGCTCTTAAGAACTGTCTGTTGTTGTCATTGACATCTATTACACCTTTTCTAAAATCATCTAACGCACTACCAACGTCACCACCATTCTGAACTGTGTTAGCGATGTTCTGTAGACCGCCTAGCAAGTTTGGAGCCACTCTGGCCAAGTCCTGACCAAATTGTGTAAACTGTAAACCACCTCTACCAATACCTTCTGATAGTGCTGTTGTCAATTCGCCACCTAAAGGACCAAATCCCGCCAACCCTGCGAACGCCGTTTGTGCTGATTGCAATGTTGCACCTCTTATCTGTGCTGGTAACATATTAAGAGCATTTGTAAACGCTTCCATTGTGCTGGCCTGTATCACTGTCTGTCTTATAAGATCAGCTGAAGTGTTTGTCAATCTTGAGAATGCCTGTGATGACTGCAAGAGGTTTGTCGTCATACCTGCTATGGCTTCTGGATTACCTTCAAGGTCCATTCCTAGCTGTCTGAAAACGTCTGCCGACTCGGCAACTGCTGAGGCAATCTCTGCCGTACTCAAACCTAGATAACCTTGCTCTCTAATTAAGTTACTAGTGCTCTCGATTGCTTTGAAAACTGTCTTCGTACCAAACTCACCAAATGCTGTTGCAAACTGACCTGCTAGTTCGGCCGCTTGTTCTAATCTAAGACCCGCATCATTGGCCTGTGCCGCGAAACTGGCTATACCCCCTGCCACACCTTGGTCTGGCTCAATCACAAAACCTTGTCTAAACAATTGATTGTCTAGCTGTCCTAGTCTTAGGAAAAATTTAATGGCCGCCATTATACCTTTTGCCAAACCGGCTAATCCCGCTGTGACTGGATTCAGGAACTTACCAAACTTTGTTAAACCACCTAGCACACCGCCAAACACACCACCGGAACCTGCTGTGGCATTCAAAGCCTTTTCAAGGAAACCTTGCTGTGCTTTGTTACCAGCTTTTACCGCCGCCGTGGCTTTCTTTTGATTGTCTGCGATATCGTCTAGAGATTTTACAGTTTTTTTATCTAGATTGATTTGTTCTTTATTTTGAGTTGCTTCAGATTTGTTACCTTTGGTAACTGCCTCTGTCAATTTTTGTATTTTTTTATTTGCGTCTTTTTCAGTCTTGATAGATTGCTTGACAAGTACACCTTCTTCCCTCAAAGATCGAAGGACTTCCTGCATTGTTTTTTCTAATGCAAATTCTGGTATATCTATTTGTTGACCATCAGGTAAATCTATTCTAGCCATGATAAATAATTAAGTACGTACTTAATAACTCCTATAAGTATTTTACATGAATATTTATATGTGTTATAAAATACGTATATAACTATAGGAAAAAACAATTAATGGAACAAGAAAAAAAGATAGATCCTTTAAAGCAGTTCTACAGAGCACCAAAACTTTATGTGCAGTTACCATCACGTGGCAAGTTTAACGTGTTGGAGGGAGAGGCAATAACCGGTGAAATAGCCGTACACGCCATGACCAGCAAAGACGAGCTCATGATGAAAAATCCGGACGCACTGTTGAACGGTGATGCAGTTGTCAGCTCGATCAAAAGCTGTGCGCCTGCTGTTAAAGATCCAAAAAATCTTCCTGTCTGTGATGTTGACCAACTGCTGATTGCTATCAGAATGGCATCTTACGGAGAGTTCATGGAAGCGAAGATCAAATCGCCACATGGTAATAAGAGAACTGATACATACGATGTTAACCTTAACAACATACTCGAGCAAGTAAAAGAACTGTCATATGAAAATATAGTGACATTACAGAACGGCTGTACTGTTTACGTGAGACCATTCTCATATGAACTACAGACGAGAATAAATCTTGCCGCTTACGACCAAGCTACAGCATTAAAAAATGTTACCGACGTTGACAAGCAAAGTGCTAAAACTTTCAAAGCAATGTTTTCGAAACTAGCAGAGATTAACACTGACAGCGTGGTGGAAAGTATCATCAAAGTAAAAACACCCGATGGAACAGAAGTCACTGATCAAGCACAGATCAAAGACTTTATGATGAACGTCGAGACGAGAGATGCAAAGGCTATCGATAAAAAGATATCTTCATTGAACACGTCAAGTACTGAAGTGGTACAAGAATTTGTTTGCAAGGAAACTGAGAAAAAGTTTGAATCAGAAGTCAAATTGGATCCTTCGGATTTTTTCGTAGATTCTTGATCACTGCCGAACCCTCTGAGGTAGCAGAGTACTTCGAAGAGATGGCCTCAGATGCACGTGATATCAAGAAACAAGTCATTGAGATATGTTGGTACATGAGAGGTTCCGTCACCCACGATCAAGCATGGCAGTTGACCTACGAGGATAAAAAGCTGATCAGCGAGTTCATCAAAGAAAATCAGGAGAAGTACAAAGGCTCCATGAATCCTGTTGTCTAGTTTATAAATTTAGCTAACATCAACATCAACGATCCGGACACAAAAACACCTGCTGTGGCCGACCACCAGAATCCATAGTACGGTAAGAGTTGTGCGAATATCGGAAAGAACAATAAACTGATCAACACGAAGTAGATTGTTTGGTAACTGAGAGTCTTGAATGCCTGTATGTCAACTCCTGCATAGTGCATGAATATCAACGACACGAAACTGGCCAGAGGTATTCCCAATATAAATGCACCTAGCGTTGGGTTCTTTTCACTGACAGTACTCACAGTGGCTATTATCAGTCCACCTATTATTGCTTTGATTATGAATTCCATGATAGCTGTATTTACTTCTACGTAGGCATGGAGTTTCACCTCCATGGTACAACGCTTTGCGTTAGAGTCTTTAGTCTTTTATCGTATTAGAAAATTACCTTGTATGTGTTTTCTTTATGCCTATTACTTGAAGATTTGGTCATACTTCACCCGTTGCCGGGTGAAGGAGATCCCATTACCAGAGACCAGTCATATCAACTTGCGGAACCTAAAGAGGCGGTTGGCCTGTACCCCTATCATTCCTGCTTCATCCAACGGAACTCTAAATGGACAAAGTTGACTATCCATAAAGAGCTGACGGTTGCTTTTTCTCATTGCCGTCATCATTTGTGCCTGAGTTAACACTTGCCTTGCATCATGCGATTCGCCGCTGTTGTTACAGAGTAGTTCGCGTTTTGTAGAGATGCTATATTGCCTGAGTTTGCCTGTTCGATGCCTTGTTCTATGCCTATAGTTTTTGACTATAATTGAAAATAACGGCAAAGGTCAACCTTTTTTTTATTTTTTGTTTGCTCTTGTTAAAAAACTGTTGTACAATAAGCATTATGAGTAGTAAAAAAAGCAAAATAAGTATCAATATGCATTGGACATATCAAGGCGAAAAAGTAGAAGAAATACCAGAAGGTGTTGAAGCATTCGTATATTTGATAACAAATACTACCAATAACATGAAGTACGTAGGTAAGAAACTAGCAAAATTTAAAACTACAAAACCACCATTAAAAGGCAAGAAAAACAAAAGACGTGGAACAAAAGAATCAGATTGGAAAGAATACTGGGGTAGCTCAGATAAACTTTTAGAAGATGTTGCACAATTAGGACATGAAAAATTTACCAGAGAAATATTACATTATTGTCCAAGTAGAGGTATTGCAAGTTATCTAGAAGCCAGAGAACAATTTGAACGCAGAGTGTTAGAAAAAGATGATTACTATAATGGTATTATTAATGTACGAATTGGTGGTTCAAAAATTCTAAGAGAACACTTAAAAAACATCGAGGTTACAAAACAAGGTGACGACACTTAAAGACTTCAGTCTAATAATAGTTAAGAATGAATCTTTGTTAGATAGTATTAAAGACTATTTCTACGAAAATTTACTTCATGATTTTGAAGACGACAGATTGTTAGATTGTAAAATTGAAAACGTAGACAAAACTCTTGAGCAAGTAAAAACAAAATATGCTGTGGTAATACAAGAAGGTATATTCTTTTTTGACCACATAGATAATAATTTTTTAAAAAGTGTTATTGAAAATATCAACGACTATGCGTTGATAGGTCACGTGCTTGATAGAAAAGAAAGATATTATCATTTACACCAACAGCAGTTTATACTTGATGTAGAAAAATGGAAAAACATAAACAAACCAAGTTTTAATTGTCGCTCCGGGTTAGTAGCAAATATTGAAAGATCAAAAGATAACTTTCATGATGATTATACGCCCACGTGGATTAAAAAAACAGAAGGCGAAACTTCACACGACAAATTAAAATTTGGAGGATATGTTATTAGTGAACTGTTAAAAAATAATCTAAAAGTAAGACCGTTTAACACTAACGAAAGGCACGTCAAGAAGTTTGTTTACTATGACATCGATGAACAAGTTTCTCATATGTTATCATATGAAAAAGTAAATCCTTATTCTTTTTATTATCCAAAAACAACAAGGTCAACAAAAAGAACGTTTACTGAAAGTGCAAACAAATACATCACTGTTGCTAACGCAGTCGAAAGTCTGTACAAAATAAAAGATGTTTACAAGGATATAACAAGTATAGACTTTTACGATGTATCTATAACAGCATTAATTTTTACAGAACATTTTATTAAAAACTTTAAAAGTGACTATAAAAATTTTGTTAAAGAGTTTGATAAAATGGGTGCTAGACAATGGACCACGCTAGACTTACCAGATGAAAATTATCATCAATTAGATGATTATGAAGATGTGCAAGAAATAAATGATGTACTAGAACACGTTAGGAATAATGTCAAAATAAATTACCACTATGGTGATATTACTAGGTCATCTATAATTGAATTACTAGATACCCCAACTTTAATCTATGTCAGCAACTGCTTCAAATATCAATATAATTTTGTTAGATCCAGTGAATGGGAATTTTGGCGTACTAAAGCCAAAGATAATCAATACCTGAAACAGTTCCTGAGATAATTTATTTTAATCTTAAAAGATAGATTGTTTGATTAATCTGTGTGATCATATCATCGATCTGATCCTGTATATCTTGATACGTTATTGTTTTTGAGAAATCTTCGTAAATATTTCTTAGATTCTCCGCACTCTCAATAACAGTTTCGACATCAGTATAATCAACTAATTCTACTTTTCCTTGATCAACTTTGATGTTACCATTTCTACCTTGCCACGTTTCAACCAAAGTGTCTAGTATGCCTGTTATACTGTCGTACAACTTGCCTAACGCTTCGTGCTGAGCATAACTAGGAGTTTGCCAATGATAATATCGCAATTGATTATTGTACTCAAGGGTGTACCTAACTAATTGTTCAAAATTCATCGTGTTGCTCCTAATAATTACAGTGGTATTTATTCCACCCACGTTCTAGCATGGGTAAGAATCTCTTTTTATCTTTTTTACCGTGTGCAATAATATGTAATCTTGCTTCGGTACTTTTATTCCATACTGAATGAGGCTGTCCTACATCGATTAAAAATGCTGACCCATTTGTGTAAGGAATATTGCCATAATTTTTGTATCTAAAATTGCAATCTTTTGGATTATATATCGATACATTTATTGGGCTTAGACATCTCTCTTCATCATCTTGATGTGGTAGTATATAACCGTCTGGCTCTATCCACATGAACCTCAATCTTTTGTATGATACATGAGGGAAATCTTCTTTGAAAAATTTAGTTGTTTTTGGGCATTGTTCTGACAACTGTGTCCATTTATACTCAGGCTCTTCTTTAAATTTGCCATCATAGTACATCCAATCATTTGTATACTCCGTATCTATTCCGTGTAGACAACCACTCTTCCATTTGCCGTGTCCTTCATCTGGTCTATGTACCACACACTGTTCTTTGACTGCTAATGCTTCTTGATATATTTCTTCCCATGGGATGTCAATATCTAATCTAACATAAGGTACTGTTGTATCTTCTTGCAACCAATCCCATATGTCTTTATTATTATAGTCTGGTGTAAAATGTGTTTCTAGTTCTTTCATTTCTTTGTCACGCCCATTACTTCTTTAAGATTTTCTTTAAAGGATCTACCATTACCCCAATCCATTAAAGCAATTACACTGCATATTGGAAACGTCATTATGTAGAATATAGGTGTTACTACAAGTCTAACGAGTATAAATTTAAGCAGTTTCATTAATGTATTTAATGAATACTAACTACTTCAAAATCTTCACCAAATGAAGTAAATCCGTTTTCTTTTACTACATTTAATATACTGTTCACTCTTCCTGTAAGTTCGTCTTTGTGTGAAATTAAGAACACGTTTTTATGTCTTTCACGTGTCATCTTTTTAAGTATAGCCATGCTTGACTCTACACCTTGCGTATCCATACCACTATCAATCAGCTCATCGATGAATAACAAGTTTATTGGACTGTTTGTTGATTCAAATATATCTCTGAATGCCCAACTTAATCCAAGAATCAATCTGTTACGCTCACCTCTACTTAAATTATCAAAGTCTAACTCTCTTCCTAGTTCAGTAATGTTTACCGACAAGTCTGATTGGAAGACCACTTCATGTGGCAAACCTAGTTCTTCTAAATAGTTGTTTAATCTACCATTCAAGTAAGCAAGATTTTGATCGATAATTTTCTTTCTAATAAATGAATCTTTAGAAGTAAGAAGTTTATATAAAAACTCCTGATGCTCTTTTAGTTTAGTAAGTTGGTTAATTAAATCATAATTAACTTGTTCTATATTTTTCTCTTGTAATGTTTCAATCTGTTCAAGATGTGGATTCTCTTCTTTTGTTTCACGATCTAACTCTTGTTCCAAGTTACTTAAATTCTGTCTGTGTTGGTATGCCTTGTCAACATCAGCGTATGAAGTTGCAGGACGGCCACCTATGTCACCTATTTGTTGTATGCGATTTTTTGTATGTGTAATATTTTCTTGCAACTGTTGTAAGTTTTGTGTATGTGTTTGTATATTTGTATTTGTATTAGAAATTATTTTTTCATGGGCGGCATCATCATGTATCTCTTGTTCACACATAGGACAAGTTTTAGACTTCAATGTTTCTATGTGTTCATTAAGTTGTGTGACCTGCTTTTCGATACTGTTGCTTTCACGCACATCATAATCCAACTGCTTGTTAAGAGTTGTAAGCTCTTGTTGTTTTTCTTTCCATTCAGACAACTGCTTATGCAGTTCTAGTTCATTATCAATATCTATGTTCTTTAGTTCTTTGATGGAAGACTGTAGGTTGTTCATTGTTTTATCATGCTGGTCTATCCATGCTTGACTTTTTACTTTGAACTTTCTGATAGTGTCTTCAATTCTTTCATTGCTGGTCTTGACTGCTTCTATTCTCAGCTCTTCAGCTTTGATATCCTCTTTTGTTAGCCTTACCTGTTCTTTCAGCCTGTCCGCTTTGTCAGAAAGTTGTGTAATACCGAGAAGTTCTTCTATGATCTCACGCTGTTCTGTTGGCTTCATTGCAAGGAAAGGTTGGTTGTAAGTGTTCAATGCTATGATGTTCTTGAACAGTGCATGGCTCATGCCAAACACACGATTTATCTCATCCTGTGTTAATCTGTTTTCACCTTGTGCTTCGTCTGTGTCCTTTTCGTTGACCATTTCATCATCAACAATGAACTTGAAATAGTTGGGCTTACGACCACGTTCTATTCTGTACTTGTGGTTGTTGACGTCAAACTCACAACTCACACTCATGCCTTTTTGATTGGTCTTGTTTATGAGGTTGTCACGCTTGATGTTCGTTACAGCGTCTCCGAACAAACAGAAGCTCAGTGCATTTATTATAGTAGTTTTACCTGTACCGTTACGTGATCCTTCACCACCTAGGTCCAAGTTGTTACCTAACACCAGAGTCAATCCTGGCTGATCCAGTTTGACAACCTGTGTGGCCGCTCCCACACTCATGAAATTTTTTATTGTTAGCGTCTTAAGATTTATCATAGTCTGTTGTATATCTCTACTAGTACTGAATTGTCAAATGTTTCTGATTCTATGCTTCTCAACTGCTCTAACACTATTTCGTCCACGCTCTGGAACTTGATCTCTCCTTGGAACTCCAGCTCGTCTTCTATTTCTTTGTGTGGCAGTAAGCTGATCTCTCTCAAACTGTAAGTGTTCTGAAAATTCTCTTTGATGAAGTTTGCTTCTTCGTATGTTATGTCTATGTCTATCTTGACCCTAACGTGTGTTTCAGGTTCCAAATAGTCATCTGGTGCTTCTAGCAACTTGCTGAGTGTTATGGTTCTGTACTTAGGTCCTGCGGGCCATATCATGTACTTGGGATCTTGTCCCCATTCCAGCATCATGCAACCTCTGTCATTGTCCCATGCATCTGCATAGTTGTGAGCAAAAGGATTACCTATGTAAGTGACGTTGCCTTGTGTCTGCCTCTTATGAAAATGTCCGGAGAACACCAGCTCAACATTGTTGAAATGAGATGCGTTCAGTTCTCCATGATCGGGCATCTCTACCATTGCATTCATTTTGAAGTTTGGCAATTCAAAGTGTCCAAACATATACTTGGCTTTGATGTTTTTGATCTTCTTCCACTCGTTACCTATCAGCCATGGAATGAGTGCCACGTCATCTTTGACTATGATCTCATCTACGACTTTGACCTTTGGTATTTCTTGAGCGAACACCACCGAAGATATTTCACGCTTGTCCCTGTAGAATAAGTCATGATTACCAACTAAGAAATAAGTCTGATCAAATGCATCACTCAAACGTTTGAGATTTGAGATGGAATAATTGAGTGTGCTGATATTGATCGATGACCTATGGTGGTGCCAATCGCCCAGAAAGATGCAGGTCTCTGCACCAAATTTTTTTGCTTCATCTATAAACCATTTTACAAATGCCTCACAGTCATTGTTGTGCTGACGTGAGTTATTCTTCAGACCAAAATGGATGTCTGTAAAACAGGCCGCTTTTTTAAACATATTATCTTCTCAAACTTTGTTAGTAGTATACTACTTTTTGTTGTAATTGTCAATACTTGGTCCAAACTCTTGGTTATTTTTCATCTCGTGTTCTATCTGTCTGGTATAAGAAGGATTCACTCCAGCTTCTTGCAGTAAATCGTCTCTCAGACTCTGATGTTTCTTTTCCACATTCAGGATACGAGTGAATGAGTTGGTTATAGCCGCGGTGTAATACGCGAAAGGATTTGCAGATTTGGATTCATCGAACTGTAATCCAATCTGACTGAGTTGCAGTAATGCTTGTGATTGCATTTCATCGTTGTAGGTGTAACCTCTCCAGTTACCTCTGCTTCCATATCGTTGGCAGAGTTTCATATACATCATAGCCAACTTGTTTGTTGTCTTGCCATGTGTCATAGAAAAATGACCATTTTGGAAGCCACCTTTCCAGTGACTTATACCTACAAGTTCCCATGTACCGTCATCCTTCATCTTGTAATGTTTGAAAGGAATGAAGTTTAGTTTAACTTTTGTGTCTGCTACTGTTTTTGGATTTGTTTTTCTATCCGGATCATCTGGTATATGATCAAATGTGTAAACTCTAATGATGACATCTGTATCTTTGATGTCTCTTAATCTGACTTCATCATCACCTATCTTGGCTTTCTTTATACCAAGTTCATCACATTTTAACTGCGTCAGTCTTTCAGCTCGATTTTGTCTTGCTTCTTTTACTGCTTTCTTTGTGATCTTTTCTATGGTATTAGTCCATATCAGGTCATAGTTTGCATAATCTGATTCGGTAAATTCACAAAAAGACGACTTACTTTTGTGTATTTCCTTTAAGATATCTTTGTTATTTAGGTAATTTGTACGTCTCATATTTGTATAATACAGTTATTGTTACCAAAGGTCAACCTATACGTGAGTTCTTTTTAAATATAGTTTTAATTATACTTATAAATATCATTATGTCAGAGATATCAAACGATTTTAGAGCCAAACTACAAGCCAAAGATCCTAAGTTTTATGGTGAAGGCGGTATGTTTAACTATGAGAATATATTGAACCCCATCAGACAAAGTGGTGGTATGATAATGCCATACACACCGATGATTCAAGTAACTCATGCACAGGTAGAATATCAACAGTATAACTTACCTCAAACAAACTTCGATTACTATGCTTACTCACGTAGAGCATCACCATATCTTAGTATCACAGCACAATACACAGCACAGAACAGAGATGAGGCTCAGTATATGTTAGCAGTGATACATTTTTTAAGAGCGGCAACAATGAGTTATTACGGAGTACAGAACGTGAAGAAGAGAGGTATTCCACCACCAGTTTTATTATTCAGTGCATATGGTCCATATATGTATGACAAGATTCCAGTATTACTACGTAACGTGTCTTTTGGTCTAGAACAAGACATAGACTACGTTCCTTGTGGTTTCGATGAAACAAAAGACGAAGGCTATCAATCTAAGTTCGGCGGTATGGACGGACCTCCGCCACCTATGAGTACATCACAAGCGAGTATTGAAAAAGCAATTCAACAAACTTACGTACCTGCTGTATTAAACATATTCATGGACGTGGTATATGCACCTATACCTGCAGAGTACAGAAGACATTTTAATCTTGACAAGTTTAAGTCAGGCGAGTATATTAACAAAAAAGGGTTTAAAGGATTTATTTAATGGCACAGTCACCTTATTACAGAACAGGAATTATCGACGATTATCTTGACATACTTGATATGCCAACATTACCAACATCTGAAAATGATGAATACTATACTATTGAATCAAAATTCAACTACAGACCTGACCTGTTATCACACGAATTATATGGGACAACAAGACTTTGGTGGATATTCCAAAGAAGAAATATGAACGAAATAAAAGATCCAATACGTGACTTTAAAGCAGGATTGACGATAAGACTACCTGATAGAACTATTGTATCTAGATACATGAGGTAGTAAAGAATGCCAGCAACACATCCAGATGATTATGTAACATACCCACCGGCTTATGCAGATCTCACTCTGGGACAACCTAACATAAGACACGAGTATGAAAACACAACGTATGACATCACGTTGGCCATGGCTACCGAAAGAGATACAAATGCATGGATGAAAAAAGCAGGACAAGTCGACGAAGCGGTGTCGGCAAGTATGATGAATACTTTAGATTCAGATTTGTTTCAAGACCAAGTTACAATATTGGCACAGACAGCCACAACAACTGCACAGATAACAAGTTTACAAATAGAAAGTACCTGTGCACCAACTAAAGCAAATAACTTGACTTATTCTGCAAAATTTAATTTCACAGTGACACAGCCGTTAGGAGTTGATTTCCTTAGAGACATTTATACAACGGCCGCACTGAGAGGTATAGAAAATCATTACACACATCCTTATTTCTTGCAAATATTCCTTAAAGGAAGAAACAAAGATGGTGGAGAAGAATTAGAAGTTCCAGGAACAAGAAGACTTTACTGTATATACATATCAAACATCACTTACAAAGTAGAATTAGGACAGTCTGTTTATGAATGTACAGCAATAAGAAACAGCGATATGGGATTGAATGATGATCATAATCTTGTGTCAGGTATTTCAATGTCTAATGTAAATTCTTTTGGAGATTTTATTACAAAGTTTAAAGAAAGTTTACGTGAAATTGAAAGACATAATTTAGGACAAACAAAATTAATATTAGATCAATATGATGTAAAAGTAGTAGGTCCATTAGCAGGTGAAGGATTTACACCTGAGAAAGAAATTGAGAACGCTTTTATGGATGCACACATTATACAAGATTTTGATAAAAAGAACATAGCCATACAAGATGTTAAAACAGGTGATGTAAAAGTAGAGATTGAGAAGAATACTAAAATTACAGATATCATAGAAAAGTTTATCAACAGAAATAAATGGGTAGTTGATTACATGGCAAAAATTAAAGAAGACTACATCAAGGCATTTTCAGAGAAGTCATGGGAAAAAGTCAATGTCAGTAAACTGGTACCAACGATATCAATTGCTTCTGAAAATATATCCTATGATCCTCTGCGTAGAGATTATGCAAGAAAATACACATATATTATACACCTAACTAAATCAACTGCACCTTCGATCGGTATCAGAGAAGAGTTTAACGGTGGTCCAGCATACACAAACAAAAGAATTAAAAACTACAGGCAAGAAAGAGCAATAAGAAAAAGATATGACTACAACTTTACAGGTGTTAATCTTGATGTTTTAAATTTTGATTTGAACTACAATTACCAATACGTTTATGGTTTAGATACATTAACAGGATTGTATAACAAGTACGGAGATGTGTTCTTTAGCGACATAACCAATGAACAGTTGAACTCTCAAAAGAAGATAGATGAAGCGAGAGCTAAATCTGGAAAAGCATCAAACTACTGGTCAGCGGCCAATAAAGATGGAGAGATAACAGCTGAAGAAAAGTTTCGTATAGCACAATTCAGATATGAGATACTGAAGAAGACTAGAGAGTTATTGAACCAACCAGGTGTTGAGCCAGACGCCAACACTATTCAAGCATACAACGAACTTGTGAAAGACTACAATGAAAGTAGAAGTAACTATGAGGTAATGGTTGGATCCGACACAGGAGAAACTGCTTCTGTATTGCCAAGTAATAAAAAGTTGGCTCCTATGGATACCAGCAACGCAAAGTCTAATAAGATGTCATCAAGAAAGCCAGGTCAAAGAGGAGCTCAGGTGTATGCTGAAAACTTCAGAGACGGATTAGGTGGCGCCAGCGAAGATTACAGTAAGATCAAAGGGCAGGAGAAAGAATACGGTGCAAACATGGGAACAGTGTTACCGATACAGTTCTATGGTAGAACTATGCAAAAGAGTAATGACGGTATGGTAGGTGTTGGTGAAAGTACAGCATTTAAGACTATGCTCGACAATGCCAAGATTGGTTCATCTGAAATGGTAAAAGTTACATTAGATATTGTAGGAGATACTTTTTGGTTAGATGATCCTGCAGAATCGGCCTCTGCATATGATACAGACAAATTCAATAGAAAAAAAGAAAATGTTATACTGTTCCATACAGTATTTCCACAACAACCAGATCCAAAGACAGGAATGTTAAACAGATTAGATCAAAGAGAAGATCAGTTCCTTACAGCATTATACAAAGTATGGAAGGTAGATCATATGTTCGATGGTGGTTTGTATAACACTAGATTACACATGGTCAGAGATACTTTAACTGACTTGGCACTAATGACTGAAAAGTCTCAAACAGATGAAGAAGTAACAAAAGTTAAAAGCAATAAAACAAATAATGCTACTAAAGAAATAACTAAGATTGATAAAAAACAACCAGAAGCTAAAACGCTATCAAATAAAAATGCAGATCCGGTAGGTGACGATCTTGCCGCAAAGAAATTGACTTATCCTGAGAACAGTGCTCAATTGAGTTTGCCTAGCAGTGAAAGAGGCAAATTACCAAACAAGGATGTCGATACAATAGGCGAAGTTTCATCAGAGAAGGATCAAAAAGACGGTGTTGCCTGGGCTGAAAAATATAAAAAACAAATTCAAAAGCCAAAAGTGAATAAAGCTACTATGAGTGAATATCGAGATTTCGATGAAGCCGAAATAGAAATTAATCAAGGAACAACATAATGGGTCAGAAGAGTTCAGCAGGAATACTTGAATTTTTATCATCTGTAGGTGATCTAGTAAAATCAGATAAACTAGATACTATAAAATTTGCAGAGGTAATGGACAACACCGACGCGGCCAGAATGGGAAGACTGCGAGTGTTCATACACGGAACGCAAGGTAACAAATTAGAGAAGAACAACTGGCGTACGGTGTTATGGAGTTCTCCTTTCGCAGGTTCCACAAACTTGAACAACGTGATCAAAGGTGGTGACACAGAAGAAGCATATTCAGGTACACAAAGAAGTTATGGAATGTGGATGACTCCACCAGATGTTGGTAATTTGATTGTCGTGGCATTTGTCGATGGCAATGACAACATGGGTGTATGTTTAGGTTGTTTGTTCCAACCAGGTATGAACCACATGGTACCAGGCATTGCAAAAGGTCAGACATTCAGTGAAAAAGATCCCAAGCCGGTAGTACCATTAGCAGAACACAACAGAAAAGGTAAAGAGGCAGAAAAACTAAATCTTTATGAAAAAGTGGATGGCACGAAACCGATAGACAACGTTCTAAGATCTAAACATGAACCTATGTTTGCGAGTCTAACCACACAAGGTTTAGAGAATGACAATATTAGAGGACTGACAGACAGTTCTGCAAGAAGAGAATCACCAAGTGGTGTGTTTGGTTTCCTGACACCAGGTGGACATCATTTAGTAATGGACGACTTGAGCCAAAAGCACATAAGGTTAAGAACAGTAGGTGGTGCCCAAATACTACTAGATGACTCTAATAGTACAGTGTACGTTATCAATAGCAAAGGCACAGGCTGGGTAGAAATATCAGAAAATGGTAAGATCGAATTATGGGGTGCAGATTCTATATCAATGAGATCAGAAAAAGATGTGAACATCAGAGCTGACAGAGATTTAAATTTAGAATCAGGAAGGCACACAAACATAAGAGCCCACAAGACAGATGCAAACGGCCAA
>MDTE01069830.1_pt1 | contig 16818 bp, 8 predicted proteins | sample 811231 | NCBI WGS metagenome assembly MDTE01 (sample SAMN05326651, study PRJNA326480) | marine metagenome | isolation source: seawater | place: Indian Ocean: Red Sea | collected 2010
TCGAAAAAACCATAATAAATGTTGATGGATTAATACAATCACCTATTGCATTCACACCAGTTAATACTACGTTAACAAATAATGGCGGTAGCATATCTGCAGCAGATACAATCGTAAGTCTAGCAGGTATTTCTTCAATCGCACAAGGTGATTTGTTGAAAATTGGTACTGAAATATTAAAAGTCAATTCAGTTGGTTTTGGAACACTTGCGATAGGCCCAATTTCGGGGGGTGGATCATTCAAATTAGTTGGTGTTGAGAGAGGTTCTTTAGGAACAACTGCAGCATCTCATAATGATTCTACTGCAGTTAGGAAATTCAAAGGGTCATATAATATAATTGATAGCACTATTCATTTTACTGAAGCACCTAGAGGAAGTAATTTTGTAACTAAAAATGCATCTGGTCTTGAATTTGCACGATCAGATTTTCATGGAAGAGTTTATCTCAGAAATGATTATGCAAAGAATAGAATATTTGATGATATATCAGATGGTTTCACTGGAATGGGTGCAACACATATCGTAAAAGTTGGTGGAGCAAATACAACTGGTATTCAGACAGGTGGAAGTATACTTTTATTAAATGGAATATTCCAGACACCAACCACCGACAATAACCAAGGTAATAACTATGAATTTACGGGTGATGCCACAGCAGGTATAACAACTATCACATTTACAGGTATCACCTCAACTGATGGAGCTACAAAAGTCACCAGTGAATCTGATGTTAACTTAAATCAGTTACCAAGAGGAGGTATGGTGGTATCTCTTGGATCGACAGGTGGTTTGGGTATTGCACCATTAGCAGGTGCTGCAGTAACCGCAGTTAAGAACAATGCTGGTCAGATAACTGCAGTAGGTATAGGAACTTTAGATAGACATGGATCAGGATATCGTGGTTCAGTAGCAATCGGTATCACTGATATTGCTTATGAGCATAGATTTGTAAGGTCTGGAATAGGTTCAATCTTATCTGCAAGCAATTCAAATAACAGATACACAGCATTAGACGCAGTTTACACATCACACACAGGATACTTAGATATTACGTTGGCAACTGGACATGGATTAAGCACAAGTGATACAGTTGGTATTGATACTGGTGGTCTTGTATTCACTTGTTCAAAGGATCATTTTGGGTCAGAGCATCCTTATCCAAGATCAGGCCCAACTCCAAGTAATTCAATAGGTGGAGATCCGATTGCTGGTATACAAACAGCAATCACAGCGGTTAATGGTAATGTAATCACTATTTTTGTTGGTCAAGGTGGTGGTGGTGGAACCGGTGCAAGCATCACTGCTACAGTTGGTGCTGGTGGAACTTTAGCGTTCACCGTTGCAGGTGCTGGCATATCTTACACCAATCCTCAAATTAACGTGCCTCAACCATCATATGAGGATCTTGAAGTCATTGGTGTGTCTCGTTTAGGGATTGGTGCTACAACTGAGACTGGATTCGGTCTTAAGGTATCAGTTAATGTTGGTGCAAGTTCTACTGTGGGTGTAGGATCTACTTTACATACTGTAGAATCATTTAAAATTACAAGAAGTGGATTTGGATTCAAAAAAGGTGATGTAATTAGACCAGTGGGATTAGTTACAGCATATGGAATGTCAACAAAAATTAGCGAATTTGATTTAGAAGTAACAGAGATATTTACTGACAATTATGCATCTTGGGATTTTGGAGAGTTTGATTTTGTCGATAGTATTAAAGGTTTGCAAAATGGTGAACGAACAAGATTCCCAATTAAATTGAATGGAGAATTATTAAGTTTTGAAACTGATGATTCTGAAATGATAATGCAAAATTTATTATCAATTTATGTAAATGGTGTTCTTCAGGAACCCGGAGTTTCATATTCCTTTGATGGTGGCACTACGTTTAATTTTGCAATTCCACCTGATGAATCTGATGATATTGCAGTATTCTTCTATAGGGGAACCACAGGTGGAAGTAATCCAGATACATCTATTAAAGAAGTCGCAGAAACATTAAAAACAGGTGATGTAATTGAAATTGGAACTATTGATAGTGGAGTGACTGATTCTTCACAAACTCCAAGAACAGTTGTTGGAATAACTACATCAGATACATTTGAAACTGAAATATACACCGGAGCTGGTATTGGAAATACTTTCAAACCTATCATAAACTGGAGAAAACAAAAAGTTGATAAAATTATTAGAGGTCAAGTAATATCTAAGGCAAGAAATTCTCTTGAACCTTTAATATTCCCAACTGCTAGAATCATAGGCAATCTGTCAACTAGTGAAACTGATAATATTTTTGTTGATGATGCTAATTTCTTTGATTATGAAGATGATAACTCTTCCATAACAAACACTACTTTTGGTGGACTTATCATTAATGACATCAACCCTGTTGCTGCAAAATTGACTGCTACAGTCTCTGCTGCAGGAACAATATCCCAAATCAATGTTATAGATGGTGGTAGTGGTTACGTAGGATCTACCACAAGTATCTTGATCGGAGCACCATTAGGCGTTGCAGCCACCACAGCACCAGCAGTCGCTTCAGGCATTGCTACATTTGCAACTGCCACAGGTAATATCACAAGTGGTATTATCACTACAGTCACAGTGAACAACATAGGACTTGGTTATACAACCACCACGCCACCAATAGTTCTTGCTCCTTCACCAGAAGTAATTTCTGAGAATATAACTAATATTAAAGATGTTCAAGGATTTAGTGGAATAGTAACAGGTATATCCACTGCAGTAATTGGTGTTTCAACATTAGGAATACGAATTGGTTTGGCAAGAACCTCTGGCAATTTTAACACATTAGCGGTTGGATACCCAATTTATGTTTTCAATACGACTGTGGGAACTGGGGTCACGTCACTAAATCTTAGTGGTAACGATGGTGATATAGTTGGTATTGGAACACAATTTGCCGATAATATATACATTATTAAAGAATTAAATTATACATCTGGTTCAGGTGTATGCGAAATATTGGCAAATATTCACTCAGGAACTGCTCATACAGGTCTTACCACATCTGTTGGAACCACTGGTGACAGAGGTAACTTCTCTTGGGGTAGATTATACACTCAAGGTGCAAACATGAGTAGACCTAACCCAATCGCAATCGGTGTTACTGGAAACACAGTTGGACTTTCAACTGGTGTAGGAATATCTACATTCCCAACAATTCAGAGGAGAGTTTTTGGTATTCGTGACACCGGTGCAGTTAAGGATAAACTACCTTGACGATTTTACGTATAAATATAGAAAAAAAGTAATAAAATGCCAGCAGTCATTACTGATCAGTTTAGAATATTAAATGCAAGTAACTTCGTAGATACAGTTACCGGAGTAGGAGGAGCTGATCCATCTAATTCATTTTATGTCACATTAGGACTGCCAAATGCAACTGTAGTAGGATTTGGTAGAGAATCAACCTTTGATGACAATCCCCCTAATCCAGTTGATAATATTAACACGAATAATCATATTGGAGACACTACATTATTTGGAAAGAGAGTAACAGGAAAGAATGTAAGACGTTTAATAAGAAAAGTAGATTGGACACAGGGTACAAGATATGAGATGTATAGACATGATTATAGTATTAATTCTCAATCACCAGTCACAAAATCTTCAAGATTATATGATGCAAACTATTATGTCATAAACGAAAACTTTAATGTCTATATTTGTATTGATAATGGATCTTCTGGTATTAATACAACCGGTAATGCATCACAGGATCAACCAACATTCACCGATTTAGAACCATCAAAAGCTGGTGAAAGCGGAGATGGTTATGTTTGGAAATTTTTATATACAGTTTCTCCTAGTGATATTATTAAATTCGATTCAACTGAATTTATCGCTGTGCCAAATGATTGGTCTACAACAACAGATGCAGTTATACAAGCGGTTCGTGAAAATGGCGACTCCGATGTAAACAATAATCAGATAAAGAAAGTTTATATTGAAAAACAAGGTGGGCCAGGATATTCTGGTGGTTTAGGACAAGAAGTTGATATTCTCGGAGATGGAACAGGTGGAAAAGTAGTTGTTGATGTAGTCAACGGAAGTATCACCAATGCAGTTGTGTCATCTGGTGGTAAAGGTTATACTTACGGAATTGTAGATTTAGGAAAAATTAACAATGGTGTTAGTAATTTCGCTAAATTGGTTCCAATTATACCTCCTTCAAAAGGTCATGGTCATAATATTTACGAAGAATTAGGAACTGATAGAGTTCTTTGTTATGCAAGATTTGGAGGTGATAACAAAGATTTCCCGGTAGACACTAAATTTGCTCAAGTGACATTAGTTAAAAATCCAACATCAATTGGTACAACTGCTGTTTACTTCAATGATACATACTCATCAATGAGTGCACTTAAGTTTCCAAGTAACACGACTGCAGTTCCAACAATTGGCACTAAGATTAGTCAAGTTGTAACTGGTGGAGTAGCTGTTGGTTACGTTGCATCATGGGATAAAGAAACAAAAGTTTTGAGATATATTCAGGATAGATCATTATATTTTGATCCAGATGATGCATCAGTAACTGATCAAACTGACTATGATACTGTTGATTCACAGGGTAAGGTTCTTGCATTTGAATCAACTGCGACTGCAGTAACCGCTTCTGGATTTAGTGCATCTATTGAAACAACGTTTAGTTCTGGAATAACGACTGTCGGCACAAAGAACGTTGATCTGGGTGTAAGTTTCACAAATGGACTTGCTTCTCCTGAAATAAATAAAGGGTCAGGTACAATACTGTACATTGACAATAGGGCGACTATTACCAGAAACGCTAGACAAAAAGAAGACATCAAAATCATTTTGGAATTCTAAAAAATGCCACAAAAAACGAATCTAAATATAAGTCCTTATTACGACGATTTTAAGAAGGATAATAATTTTTACAGAGTCTTGTTTAATCCGGGTAAACCCGTACAAGCAAGAGAATTAACAACGCTTCAATCTATCTTACAAGATCAGATTGAATCTTTTGGTAGTCATATGTTCAAAGAGGGATCAATGGTGATTCCCGGAAATATTCAATATGATCCACAATATTACTCCATAAAGTTAGATTCAATTCATTTAGGAGTTGCAGTTTCAGTATACCTTGATAATTTAAAGGGCAAAATTTTAACAGGAGCAAGTAGTGGCATTAAAGTTCTTGTTGATAGTTGTGTTCTTCCAAATGAATCAACAGGTATAACTCATTTAACATTTTTTATTAAATATCTTGATTCTGGAAGTGATAATAATGTATCGTTTTTGGAGGATGGTGAGGATTTACTTGTAGATGAGGGTTTTGTATACGGAAATACACCTATTAACGCTGGAGACTCAGTGGCTACTCTTATAGAGAATGATGCTACAGCAACAGGTTGTGCTGCTTCAATTGCAGATGGAGTATTTTTCGTTCGAGGTCATTTTGTAAATGTTTCTTCTGATAAAATTGTATTAGATCCATATACAAATAATCCATCATATAGAGTCGGACTATTTGTACAAGAACAATTAGTAAGTGCAGATGCAGATTCATCATTGAATGATAATGCAAGAGGTTTCTCAAACTTTGCAGCTCCCGGTGCAGATAGATTAAAAATATCCACAACTCTTACCAAAAAAGGACTTACTGATTTTAATGATAAGAATTTCATTGAATTAATTCGTCTTGATGATGGTGAGCTTAAAAAATTACAAAATGAATCACAATATTCACTAATAAGAGATTATTTTGCTAAAAGGACTTTTGAAGAATCTGGAAACTATTCTCTTAAAAATTTCAAATTAGAGGCATTTGAATCATTAAATGATGGTGTATCCAATGAGGGTGTTTTTACTTCGGATGAATTAACAGATCAAGGTGCAACACCATCCGATGATTTACTTGCCTTAAAAGTTTCTCCCGGAAAGGCATATGTTAGAGGTTATGATATTGAAAGACCAGTAACAACAGTATTAGATATTAATAAACCAAGAGATAAAAAGACAATTGAAAATAGTTCCGTTCCATTTAGATTTGGAAATCTTTTTCAGGTTAATCGTGTTGCTGGATCACCAAAGATAGGAATAGATGTAAATCAGGAGATTCAATTATTTGATCAAAGAAAAGGTTCTACAAATAATGCAACCAGTGGAACAGGATCTGATATTGGAAAGGCAAGAGTATATGCATTTGAAAATCATGATAGACAGGGTGGAAGTCTTGATACAATATTTGATCTATATCTTTTTGATATTCAGACATATACTTACCTAACAGTTAATCAAGCATTAACTAGCACAGAACTACCCGATACATCATTTGTTGAAGGTTTATCAAGTGGTGCAACAGGATTTGCCAAAGATCCCGGTGGTAATAGTACAACTGTAATATTAAGAGATACATCAGGAACATTCATTAAAGGTGAAGAAATAAGAATTAATGGAGAAACTGGTAATGCAACTACACCATCAAGAACAATTACGGCAGTTAGTGAGAAATCACTTCGTGACGTAAAATCTGTGTATCAAGACGCATCAGCATTAGGTTTGCAGACTGATTTTAGTGCAGATTTAGTACTAAAACCATCACCGATCAAAGAATTAGGGCCAGGGGATGAGGTTAATGTGAGTGGATCTAGTATCATGACCTGTGCAGGTAAGACATTTGGTTCACTAAGAGTTGGTGACATAATTATAGTTAACTTAAATGCAGATCCAGATCCAAGATTTAATCGTGTATCTGCCATATCTTCTGATCTAAAATCTGTAACACTAGCAGCAGTACAAGATGTATCGGGTGTTTGTGAAGGTGCAGCAGTTGCAACTGATACTTTACTTGGTGTGAAAGTTGGTAAACCAGCTATAAAAAATCAAAATGTTGGTTTATTTGCTGAATTGCAGGAAAAAAATATATCTGATGTTGATTTAACCGATTCAATATTGACAATTAAAAGTCAAATAACTGGTGAAACAACTGATGCGAATGGATTATTATCATTTAATCTCTCAAATGTAGTAGGTATTACAAGTTCATTATTTGAAACATATGATGCTGATAGATATTCTGTTCATTATAGTGATGGATCTATTGAAAGAATTGAACCTGATATGTTCACCTTATCCAATAATGCATCTCAGGTGGATATTAAGGGATGTAGAACCTCTCAAAGTAATATAGTAGTCAATGTCACATTGAAGAAGGTTTCCATAAGAACGAAACAAAAAACATTTGATCAAAGTCATTCAATATCTGTTGATAAATGTATTTCTGGTATTTCAACAGTTAATGGACTAACAGTATCAAAAGCATTTGGATTAAGAGTTGAGGATAAAGTAATTTCCTTAAATACACCCGATGTGGTTAATGTTGTGGGTGTATATGAGTCAGTCACAAATGCTGCCCCCGTTCTTGATAAGTTAGTGTTTGTAAGTGGTCTTTCATTAAACACTGCATCAATAGTAGGAGAAAAAATAACTGGTTCACAGAGTAAAGCTGTTGCTCAAATTACAGATAGACCTAGTGCAACCACAGTTGAAATAGCATATCTTACTTCTGAAAAATTCATAGTCGGTGAAAGAGTCACTTTTAAAGATTCAAATATAATTACTAATTTGCAGGGAGTCACTGCAGGAAGTTATCTTAACATAACTTCAAATTATACTTTAGATAAAGGACAGAGACCATCATTCTATGATTTTTCACGACTTGTAAGAAGAGATAATGTAAGAGTTCCAAACAGAAGATTAAAAATTATTGTTGATAGATATACAATACCATCAAATGATAAAGGTGATGTGTATACAGTCGGATCTTACGATGAAGAGAGATTTGGAAAGGATATTCCGATACTTGAAGGTGGAATTAGAGCATCAGATACGCTGGACTTTAGACCTAGAGTTGGTGAACATTCATCATCGTCAGTATATTCTCCATTCGATTTTCAAAGCAGAAACTTTGCAACTGCTGGTGTTAACCCAACATTAGTTCCTTCACCAAATGAAAGTTCTATAATTGGAATAAGTCATTATCTTCCTAGAACAGATAAGATTATTCTTGATCCTTCAGTAAATATTGATCAGAGATATACTTCTGGTGAATTTGTAGTTGTTGAAGGTGTATCTTCAAAAAATCCAATTGCTCCTAATGATATTGAATTGGGAATGACAGTTGCAACACTTGAATTACCTGCATATCTTTATGATCCTAAAGATGTCAAAATAACTGTCAAAGATAATCGTAGATATACGATGAGAGATATCGGAAAAATTGAGGATAGGGTTGAAAATTTAGAAACTATAACATCATTAAGTCTATTAGAATTAGATACAAAAACACTCCAAATACAAGATGCTGATGGATTATCAAGATTTAAATCAGGTTTCTTTGTTGATGATTTTAAAAATAATTCTTTACTTGATATAACCAATCCAGATTGTAAATGTGATATTGATACAGAATTAGAACATTTAGTAACACCAACTGATTTTTACTCACTTAAACCAGAATTAGCATTAGATCCATCTATAGATTCGACCACAGCTGATTTTTCTAGTGATCTTGCTCTTCTTGATTCTGGAATAAGGAAAACTGGTGATATTTTAACTCTAGACTATGAGGAAGTGACTCTTCTTGAGCAACCACTAGCATCTAGAATTGAAAATGTAAACCCATTCAGTGTGGTGACATTTACTGGAAATATGACTCTCAATCCTAGTGCTGACATATGGACAAGAAATGTTATATTAGATAATGGAGATAGAACAGTATTTGGTGATACTGATGGTTCATTTACTTCACAGTTCTTAGTAAGTAGTGAACCTGAGACTCATATGCGTTCAAGAAACGTTGAATTTGATGCTAATATACTTAAACCAAATACAAGATATTACCCTTTCTTTGATAGCACTAGCGGAATAGACATTATTCCTAAGTTGGTTCAGATTAGAATGTTCTCAGGATCATTCCAAATTGGAGAAAGAGTACAGGCATTTACACAAACAAATACAACAGGTGATTTTGGGCCAACTGTGATAGGTAGATTCAGATTATGTCAACCTAATCATAAGGAAGGGCCTTTCACAGCACCAACATTGACATATACAACCAACCCATATGATACTACTGTAAACATACCTAGCACTTACTCAGCATCATCCACAGTTTTAAACATTGATACTGCATCATTAGCAGAAGAGGCTCAAGGTAGATTTTTTGGAAGATTAGATACATTAACCCTCTTAGTTGGAGAGACTAGTGGTGCTATCGCTGGAATACCTGAAGTCAAACTTGTTTCTGATAGAGTTGGAAGTATAAAAGGTACTTTCTTTATTCGCGATCCATTAACAACACCTGTTCCACCATTACGTTTTACAAATGGTACTAAAACATTCAAGTTAACTACAAGTCCAAATAATTTGAGATCAAATCCTGATTCACCAACAATAAGTAGTGTTGATGCGACATATCTTACCTCTGGTGTAGTAGATACTTTATCACAGACAACTATTGGAATAAGAGAGTTACCACCACCTCCAATACCTCAAATTATTAATATAACAAATGTATTCCAAACAATTAATGTTAGAAGAGGTGATCCTCTTGCTCAATCATTTACAGTTGATGAAACTGGTGCATTCGTAACATCTATTGATATCTACATGAGGAAAAAGGATGTAAAAGAGCAATTGACAGTTCAACTCAGAACTATGGAATTAGGCACTCCAACCTTAATTCAGGTTCAAGATTTTGCATCTGTTACTCTTGATCCATCTCAAATCAATGTGTCGGAAGATGCATCAGTGGCAACTAACGTAAAATTCTCATCACCAGTTTATCTTGAGGGTGGACAGGAATATTGTGTTGTTCTTCTTGCACCAACCACAAATAATTATGAGGCATGGATCGCAAGAATGGGTGACTCAACCATTGACACTCAAAGTCTACCTGATTCTGAAAGTGTTGTTATATCTCAACAGTATATTGGTGGTAGTTTATTCAAATCACAGAACGGATCAATTTGGACTCCAAGCCAGTTTGAAGATCTTAAATTTAAATTAAATAAAGCGAAATTTACAACAACAAATGCAACTGCATTCTTCTATAATCCTTCAATAGATTATGAGAGTGGTCAGGTTCCAACACTTGCAAGTAATGGAGTTAAATCAATACCTCGTAAATTAAGAATCACAACCACTAACATGACAAGTGCAGGTATGACAGGATTACTTGTATCTGGTAGAAAAGTGAGTGATGGAACAACTGCTAACGATCCTTTTGGATTCATTGAATCAATAGGAGGCCCAATCAATAGTGAAACTATTGCCAGTGCTGGAATAGGTTATTCAAATGGTACATTTACAAATGTGCCTGTATTTGCAATAACTGGAAATGGAACTGGTGCAACTGTAACTGCAGTTGTTTCTGGTGGTGTAGTTACTAATATAAGTGCCATAAACAATGCTGGAAATGGATATGCAACAGGTGATATTGTGGGATTAACTACATCTAACATGGTCAAAGGTGGTGGTGCTCAAATAAGTATTGCATCAGTAACTGGTATTGATACTTTATATTTGACTAATGTTCAGGGTGAATCATTTAGTAACGGTGATTTGGTAGTTTATAATGATGCAGGAACAGCTGTATCATACGCAAATACTGATATAACTGCATCATCTGTGTTAAGTCCATTATTTGAAGGGGATGTTCTTGAGGTAAATCACTACAATCATGGAATGAGTGCTGATAATAATAAAGTTCAAATATCTAACGTTGAACCCACAACCCAACCAATAAAAATTACATCTGCTATTGGTTTACAGGATACTTCAATAATTGTAGGAGCAGCAAACACATCTGAATTTGCAACATTTGAAGGTATAACCACTTCAACTGGATATGTTAAGGTTAATAGTGAAATTATTTTCTATAATTCAATCACTAATGTAGGACTTGGAATATCAGAAAGAGGTGTTGATGGATCTCTAATCACAACACATCCTGTAGATAGTTTAGTTCGCAAATATGAATTTAATGGATTATCACTTACAGGAATAAACACTGTGCATACTATGCCTAATGTAAATCTTTTACAATCTAAAAAAGATATTGATAAGTATTATCTAAAAATTGCTAGAGGTGCTGGTAGACCAAATCTACAAAATAGAGGATCTGGAGATAGTCAGGCAAGTTTCACTGATGAAAGATCTGGTGGTGGTGATAGAATTCATGCATCAAAGAACATTCAATACAATGCAGTTTATCCAGTTTTCAATACACTACAACCCGGTAGAACAAAAATTGATGCACAAATAAGAACTGTAAGTGGAACAAGTGCAGGATCATTCAACTCAAGCACAAACTCATTTACTGAAATATCATTCCTTGATCAAGGATATGAGAGTATAGAATTGAATAAAATAAATCCACTTACAAGCACAAGATTAGTGGCTTCATCACAAAATGAAGATGAGCATTTATCAAGTTTACCAAAGAAAAGATCAAGCACATTATCTCTGAATTTCTCATCAGAGGATGAAAATTTATCACCTGCTGTAGATACTGCAAATGGAACGATAATTTATACAAGAAATAGGTTAAATAAACCTGTTACTGATTTTGTAACTGATGAACGAGTAAAATTGATTTCTGGAGATCCACATTCATCAATTTACATTAGTAATCGTGTAGATCTAAAACAACCTGCGACATCACTAAAAGTATTTGTTAGTTGTGATCGTAGAGAATCAGCTGATTTTCGTGCTTTATTTAAATTATTCAGATCAGATGCAGAGGGAGTTGATCAGTCATTTAACTTGTTCCCCGGATTTGATAATCTAAAAGATACTGATGGTGATGGTTTTGGGGATGAAGTAGTTGATCTTGCTAAAAATTCTGGTAAACCAGATGCATTAACACCTGCAAGTGTCGATGGTGAATTTATTGAATATGTATTCACAGTAGATGATCTATCAGAATTTACAGGATTCCAAATAAAACTTGATATTAGTGGTTCTAATGAGGCAGAAGCACCTAGATTCAAGGATCTAAGAGTGATAGCATTAGCATGATAAGGGTTGAAGGACATAAAAATCTCTATAGAGATGAAAAGTCGGGTGCTATTATTAACTATGATAGTAATGGATACGCACAATATAAGAAAATGAAGTCTCTAAGATTATCCGAAAAATCTGAAATTGAGAGTTTGAGAGCAGAATTAGATCAAATTAAATCATTACTTGCCGAACTTATAAATAAATCATAGATCATCATTATTATTGTATAGATGGCAGCAGTATATGTTAGTAATCTTGTTATAAACACAGGAGCAACATTCACACAGAAATTCACACTTGAAAATGTTTCATCCAATTCAGCATTAGAATTATCTGGATTTGGAATCAAGTCTGAGATGAGAAAACACTCTGGAAGCGTAGCAGCAGCTGCAACTTTCACAGCATTAGTATCTGATCCAGCCGCTGGAATTGTTCAAGTGGGACTTACTAGTACAACTACTGCTGGATTGAAACCCGGACGATATGTCTATGACGTAATTGTTTCGGATACTGCAGGTGAAGTTACACGAGTCGTAGAGGGATCTGTTTTAGTACGTCAAGGAGTTACACGCTAATGCCTGATAACATCAAAGTTAGAGTTGGTCAACAGAATGCTGTTAAAGTCGTATCGTCTTTAGCAGGAAATGTTAGTGGAACTCTGGCAGGTTTAGGTGATGTTGACATCACAAATCCCCAAAATGGTATGGTGCTCGTCTACGATTCAACAACTACAAAATGGACAGGAGTGATGGAACTCACACCCGGAACGACACAAAATTTAGATATCAACGGAGGAAACTTCTGAAATGGCAAGTTTTATTAGGATAAAAAGATCGACTGGTGCGACTGCTCCGACATCTTTACAATTTGGTGAATTAGCATTAACAATAGGTGCTGGAACACAAGCAAACAAAGGTGAGAGACTCTTTGTAGGTGACGATCAATCTCCGGGTAATCCAGATGTTGTTGGAGGTAAATACTACACTGATCTCATGGCACACACTGCTGGATCAGTTGCTGGTGTGTCTAACTCTGCAAACGCAGCAAACGGTTTTGTAGCAATACTTGATCAGAACAGAAAGGTAGATTTATGGAATGTAGATAATATAACCATAGGTGCAGCAGATAATGAAATATCATCTAGTAATACAGACGGAGATATAATCTTTAATCCAAATGGATCTGGTGAAGTAATGATTCCTGATGACACCAAACTTGGTTTTGGTGGAGGAAGTGCGGGAACAGCAGCTGCTGATGCAACAATTGAATATGATGAGAACGGAACTGATAAGTTAAGATTTGCTGGTGCACAGATAAGTTTTGATAATACTACACAATCAAGCAGCAAAGATACTGGTTCAGTCATATTTGAAGGTGGTGTAGGTATAGAGAAGAATTTAAATGTTGGTGGAGATTTACAGGTAACTGGTATATCAACATTTGTTGGTGGTATTAAGGTTCCTCCACAATCTGCACTAACTGTTGGTAATATTGGTATTCACTCAAATAGAATAGAAACATTAACTGGTGGTGGTAATCAATTATTCATTGACCCTTTCCCAAGTGGATTAAGTAATGAGGGTGATGTTATTATCAAAGGTAACTTACAAGTTGATGGTACAACAACCAACGTTAACTCTACAACCGTAACAGTTAATGATGCTATCATGAGGGTAGGTGACGTGACTAGTGTTAGAACTGTCATGGCAACTGTAGGTAGTGGTACAAATACAATCACGGTTGACTCTGTTGTTGGATTACAGGTCTCTGACGTTGTTGCGGCTTCAGGAATTCCAAATAACACAACTATTTCAAATATAAATTCTGGAACAAAAGTAATCACTATAAGTGCTAATACCACTGCTGGAATATCAACCTCAACTCAACTAACAGTTACTCACGCGAAGGATACTAATACTGACCGTGGTATTTCATTTAACTACAATGTTGGTGTTGGTACAGCAAATAATAAACTTGGATTCTTTGGAATGGATGACAGTGCTACTGCTGATACAGATGGTAGTAGAAAGTGGACTTATGTTCCAGATGCAACAAATACTGCTGAAGTTATTTCAGGAACTAAGGGATATCTTGACATTAAAGGTATCTACTATCAATCAGGAGACTTCGCAACACATGGTATAGTATATTTTACCAACGCAGGTCTTCAAACCTCCACAACTGCTCCTAGCGGTGCTACATTCACTTCTACACAGATCTTAACTGCTGTAACTGAAGTGGTATTAACACTACCAAGTGCACTTAATGTTACTGCAGGTCAATATGTAAGACAAGCAGGTGGAACACAAAATGGTATTGTCAAAACAACAGTAAACTCGACATCTATAACTCTTATCGGAGTTGAGGGAACATTTAGTACATCTGCTGACATCACATTGAATGGAGCAGGAACTGGTCTTACACCATCAGCAGTGGTGGTTAACTATACCAGTAAACCAATGTTTACAACCACCATCGATGGGGGCTCATTCTAACTCATAAAAAACCATGAATCAAAATAATGACGTTGACGTGAACACTTTGATTAAACTTTATAATCAAAAAATCGCAACATTAACAAACCAAAATATTCTTTTGGAAGCAAAACTGACCACTGTAATGACTGACTTTAATGATGAAAAAACTCAATTAGCAGCAAAAGCACTTGAGTGGCAAACAAAGTACGAAAACTTAGCAGCTGAGGTAGAAGCAGAATAATGGCAAAACCATCCACCAGACAAGGGTTAATTGATTACGCACTTAGAAAATTAGGTGCACCTGTTCTTGAAATCAATCTTGATGACGATCAAATTGATGATATGGTGGATGATGCATTACAATATTTTCAAGAAAGACACTTCGATGGTGTCGAGGAAATGTTTTTAAAACATGAATTTACTCAAGATGAAATTGATAGAGGAAAAGCACATACAGGCCCAAATACTTCAAATACCGCAGGTATTGTAACTACAACAGGTTCATCAACAGCAATCAGTGGTTATGGATCAACAACATCTACTTTTGTAGAAAACTCAAACTTTATTCAAGTTCCAGATTCAGTTATAGGTATTGAAAAAATATTTAAATTTGATTCCAGTTCAATATCTGGAGGAATGTTTAGTATCAAGTATCAGTTATTTTTAAATGATCTATACTATTTTAACTCTGTCGAATTACTGCAATATTCAATGGTCAAGAGTTACTTAGAGGATATTGACTTCTTACTAACTCCTGATAGACAAATAAGATTTAACAAGAAACAGAATCGTTTATATCTTGACATGGATTATGCATCTCTTAAGGCAGGAGATTTCATAGTGATTGACTGTTTGAGAATATTAGATCCAAATGATTTTACTAAAGTATACAATGATATGTTTTTGAAGATGTACTTGACAGCGTTGATGAAACGTCAGTGGGGACAAAATTTAATTAAGTTTAGAGGAGTAAAACTTCCCGGTGGACTAGAATTAAATGGTAGAGAAATATATGAAGATGGTCAAAGAGATTTAGAATTTGCATTAACTAAACTAAAAGAGGAGTACGAATTACCTCCTTTGGACTTTGTTGGGTAATATGTATGGCACTCAATCCATTTTTTCTACAAGGATCACCCGGTGAACAGAGATTAATTCAGAATCTCATAAATGAGCAGTTGCAAATTTATGGGGTAGAGGTTACTTATATTCCAAGAAAATTTGTAAATAGACAGTCTATCATCGAAGAGGTGCAGTCATCTCGATTTGATGATAATTTTTTATTGGAAGCGTATGTGAATACCTATGAGGGGTATTCAGGTGCCGGTGATATTATGACAAAATTTGGTGTAAGTTTGAGAGACGAAGTTACACTCACTATATCAAGAGAAAGATTTGAAGATTTTATATCACCATTTTTAGATCCAACAGATTATGAATTAGCTACAAGACCAAGAGAGGGTGACTTAGTATTCTTTCCATTAGGGTCAAGATTATTTGAAGTAAAGTTTGTAGAACATGAGCAACCTTTTTATCAGTTAGGAAAAAATTATGTTTATCAACTTCAGTGTGAACTCTTTGAATATGAGGATGAGGTTATTGATACATCTATTGATGAAATTGATACACAGGTAGAAGATCAAGGATTTATTACAACACTTAATCTAGTTGGTTCAGGTGCAACTGCAACAGCATCAGCAACTCTTGCACCTGCTCTTTCTGGTTTCTTAAATTCAATTACAGTTTTAAATGATGGGTCTGGTTACACATCTACACCTACAGTATTCATTTCAACTTCAAGAAATGCAAATGGTACTAATGCATCTGCTGTTGCAATTACAACTGAAAGAAGTGGAGTGTTCTCTATAAAGGAAATTGTATTAACAAATGCAGGTGCTGGTTATACAGTTGCACCAGATATTAGTATAATCGGTGGTGGAGGTAGTGGTGCAATCGCAACATGTGGTCTCACTACATCTGGAAGAGGTGTAATATCTTATACAGTAACAAACGAAGGATCAGGTTATACAACAGAACCAACTGTCACTGTAGCAGGGCCTAGCGGTGCTGGAACGACTGCAATTGCCACTGCAGTAATTGACACTGGAAATGCTAAATTATCGTCTATAAGACCCGTTAACCCCGGTGTAGGGTACACAGTTGCCCCAACTGTCACAATCTCAGATCCAAATATTATTACAGGTCGTGGAAATTACTTATATAATGATCTTGTTGTTGGTCAAACATCAAATACAGAGGCAATAGTTAGATCATGGGATTCA